>Ga0182021_10000348_pt1 | contig 48115 bp, 37 predicted proteins | sample 612E3MmetaG_FD_120493 | JGI IMG/M metagenome (GOLD analysis project Ga0182021, IMG submission 120493) | Permafrost microbial communities from Stordalen Mire, Sweden - 612E3M metaG (Illumina Assembly) | ecosystem: Environmental > Terrestrial > Soil > Wetlands > Permafrost | place: Sweden... | reverse complement strand
GAGGTGAGCAACTCCACCGGCGCGGATCGCTTCAAGAAGGCCCACCCCGAGCATTTCTTCGAGATGTACATCGCCGAGCAGAACATGGCCGGCGCTGCCCTTGGTCTGGCGAGGCGAGGGAAAGTGCCGTTCGTCTCGACCTTCGCGGCGTTCTGGACCCGGGCCTTCGACCAGATCCGCATGGCCCATTACTCCGAGGGCAACATCAAGTTCGTGGGGTCGCACGCGGGGGTGTCCATCGGGCAGGACGGGCCGTCGCAGATGGGCTTGGAGGACATCGCCATGTTCCGCACCCTTCTCGGCGCGGTGGTGCTGCACCCCTGCGACGCCGTCTCCACCCAGAAACTCGTGGAGCAGCTGGTGGCCACGCCCGGCATCGCCTACCTGCGGACGCTCCGTCAGGAGACGCCCATCGTGTACGGCGCGGACGAGGAGTTCCCCATCGGCGGGAGCAAGGTGCTGCGGCGGAGCGATGACGACGTGGTGACCATCGTGGCGGCGGGTGCGACGATCTTCGAAGCCCTGGCGGCCGCCGACCAACTGGCGGCAGAAGACATCGCGGTGCGGGTGATAGACCTGTATTCCATCCAGCCCATCGACACCGACACTCTGCGCACGGCTACGGAAGAGACCGCGGTGATACTGACGGTGGAGGACCACGGCCCGGCGGGCGGTCTGGGCGAAGCCGTGGTGAGCGCACTGGCGGCCGGCGAGGCCGAAGCCGGCCTCCCGGACAGCGAGGAGAGCGACACGGGGGTCTGGGTGGACGCCATCATCCAGACGCTGGCCGTGCGCCGCAAGCCGATGAGCGGTTCCGGGGCGAAGCTGCGCGACTACGAGGAGATCTCCGCGGCGGCCATCGTGCGGACCGTGAAGAACCTGCTGGGGGTAGGCGAGCAGCGACCGTCGGACTAAGATGGCCGCATGCCTTACGACGCACAACTCGACGCCCGGGTGGAGGAGATCATCACCGCCTGGGGCGCCACCCGCAAGGGGACGCAGGCGCTCACCCGGCCCGAAGTGCGCCCGTTCGACATCAGCAAGAACCCGATGTCCGGCTGGGTGATGGTGAGCCCAGACGTTCTGGACGACAACACGCTGAACGAATGGCTGGAGCGGGCGCGGGACTTCGTCAGTACGCTTCCGCCGAAGTAGGGCGCCGCCGGCCGCCGCACCGCGGCTTCCTGCCGCTGTCGCTGCTCTTCGTCCTCGTACTCGAGTTTCGTATCGGATGTCCCCCGCAAGGGTACATCTTGCGGATGTGAAGCGCCCCATCAGAAAGCGAGGATCACGGTGGCCGGCATCATGGAGCACGAGCAGGAGCAGGTGAAGATAGCCAACGGCACGGGAAGGTCGCCGGTCGTGTTCATCCACGGGCTCTGGCTACTGCCCTGCAGTTGGGATCGCTGGGCCCAGCTCTTCGAGGAGATTGGGTACGTGGCCCTGACGCCCGGCTGGCCGGACGACCCCGAGACCGTCGAGGAGGCCAAGGCGCATCCGGAGTTGTTCGCCGGCAAGAGGATCAAGGAGGTGGCGGACCATTTCGCCGACATCATCGGGATGCTCGACGTGAAACCCGCCGTCATCGGGCATTCGTTCGGCGGGCTCATGACGCAGATCATGGCGGGACGGGGCTTGGCTGCCGTGTCGGTGGCGATAGACCCGGCGCCCTTCCGCGGGGTGCTTCCACTTCCGGTCTCGGCACTCAAGTCGGCGTCACCGGTACTGAGCAACCCGGGCAACCGGAGCCGCGCGGTTCCGCTTACCTTCGACCAGTTCCGCTTCGCGTTCGCCAACGCGGTGAGTGAGGACGAGGCCTTGCGCCTCTACGACCAGTTCGCCGTGCCCGCCGCCGGCAAGCCGCTCTTCCAGGCCGCGGTGGCCAACCTTAACCCTTGGACCGAAGACAAGGTCGATACCGACAACCCACAGCGCGGGCCGCTCCTCGTCATCTCCGGCGAGAAGGACAACACAGTTCCGCCTTCCATCGCCAAAGCCTCGTTCGATCAACAGAAGAAGAACACGGGCGTCACCGAGTTCGTGCAGCTGCCGAACAGGGGACACTCGCTGACCATCGACGACGGCTGGCGTGGGGTGGCGACTACCGCTCTCAGCTTCGTCCAGCGCTTCCTGCCGGCTCGGACGCCAGAGAAGGCGACGGCCGGACACGCGTAGGCGCAGAGCGCGGACGCGGGCGGAAGGAGGCGGGTGGCACTCTACGGGGGCATCGAAGGCGGCGGCACCAAGTTCATGTGTGCAGTGGGTACCGGTCCGGACGATGTTCGGGCCATGGCCGGCTTCGAGACCGGCGCTCCCGAAGCCACTCTTTCCCAGGCGATCGCCTTTTTCCAACAAAAGCAGCGGGAGTACGGCCCCCTCGACGCCATCGGGGTCGGCATGTTCGGCCCGGTGGATGTGCGGCCCCAGTCTCCGAGCTACGGACATGTTCTGAGAACGCCGAAAGCCGGGTGGTCTGGGGCGGATGTGCTTGGTCCCTTGCGCAAGGCGCTCGGCGTGCCGTTGGTGCTCGACACCGATGTCAATGCGGCCGCGCTGGCCGAGTGGCGATGGGGGGCGGCGCGGGGCTGCGACCCGGCGCTCTATCTGACGGTGGGCACGGGCATCGGCGGGGGCGCGATCGTGGATGGGCGGCCGCTGCACGGGCTGCTTCATCCGGAGATGGGGCATGTAGCGGTGCGGCCGCATCGCGACGAGCCGGAGTGGTTCAGGGGAGTCTGCCCCTTCCACGGGGATTGTCTGGAGGGGATGGCGTCCGGACCGGCGATCGAGCGGCGGTGGGGGGCGGCGCCGGATAGCCTACCGGCGGATCACCCGGCCTGGGATATCGAGGCGTACTACCTGGCGCAGGCGCTGACTGCGTATGCCTACGTACTGGCGCCGGAACGCATGGTGCTGGGCGGCGGGGTGATGCACGGGCCCGGGCTCGTGGACAACGTGCGGGAGCAAGTGCGGGCCATGTTGGGCGGCTACATCGCGTCGGAGATGGTGGGGGAGAGGATCGGTGAGTACATCGTGGCGCCGGGGCTGGGCGACCGGGCAGGAGTGCTGGGGGCGCTGGCCTTGGGGGCGACCGGCTAGCAGGCTGCTGAAAAACGAAGCCCGGCCGCCGGAACGCACTGGGCGACGCGATAGTGCGTCCTCCGTCACGCAAATAGCGCTGCTATTAGCGCTCTCTGCGTCCTTCTCTCGCGCATACCCATCGCACCCCTACGGCGAGCATCACTCTTCAGCAGCCTGTTGGGCGCCGAGAGCGCGGGCCAGCCGGGCGAGGAAGGGGCGCTGGCCCGGGAGGATCTTCTCGGCCGCTACGGTCAGCGGGAACCAGCCCGCGGCGTCCACCTCGGGAAACTCCTGCATGCGGCCACTTTTTGGCGGCCACTCCATCTCGAACGTGTTGCTCCTCACCTGCGCCGCCTCGATGTCAGTTGCCGCGGCCCAGGCCTGCACGACCTTCCCGCTCGGCTGCGTCGCCTCGCCCAGAGGCAGGAAGCCGCCCTCGGGCGCATGCACGGCAAAGCCGGTCTCCTCAAAGAACTCGCGCGTGGCGGCGGTCAGCGGCTCCTCGCCGGCATTGAGCAGGCCCTTGGGGATGGACCAGACCCCAGCGTCCTTCTTCTTGTTGAAGGGACCGCCGGGGTGCACCAGCAGCACCTCGAGCTCGCCACCGCTGGTCCGGTACGCTAAGATGCCGGCGCTGTGCTGGGCCACACGCACCTAGTCGATCTTCTCGAGGTGGGGGCTGCCGCTCCGGGTGCTGGCGCTGAACACGCCCGTCCACGTCCAGCCGATGTCATTCCAGGGCCGGAAGTCCAGGTCGCCGGTGCCGCCCGACTTGAAGGCCAGCTCTACCAGCCCGCCGCGCTCGAAGAGGCTCTCCGGCAGCCGCCACCCGATCCGCGACCCCGGATACAGCGCCGACTTGTTCATGTAGGCGAACTCGCCCAGCCAGCGGGCGCCCACCAGCAGGGCATTGGGCCGGGTGTCGAGGTCGAAGGTCAGCAGGAAGTGGACCCAGGCTTCGCGGGGCTCGGCCACCTCCGGTTCTTTGCGATACGTCACCATGGCTCGATGATACCCACTGTGGCCCGTGCCGGCACCCGCGCCGCGGCCCGTCGCATCACGGTTCCGGCTCGTGCTCTGGCGGCGGTACCAGCACCGGCCGCGGCGCCGCCGAGAGGCCGCCGGCGAGAGCCTTCAGGATCAACGTGGGCTGCACGTCGGCCGGCGTGTACCACTCGAGCCACCGTGCCATCTGCTGCCGCGACGGCGCGGTCACCCCATGGGCGAGGGTGGCCCAGTAGTATTCGTCCATGAGCTGGGCCGGCGTGGAGAGTGGCCGCCCGATGGCGTGCGGCAGGTCGGGCAGGTCGATCTCGAAGCCGCGGCATTGGTCCTGGAGGTCCAGCAGTTCGTCGTGCAGGCGCACCAGGAAGCGGGTGTAGGACGTCCCCGACCCGTCGTAGCGAAGAGCGGCGCGGATGGGTTCGTCCCAGGCGACGAACACCTTCGGCCTTAGAGCGAACAGAGTCTTGGCGGCCGCCGTGGGCCCGAAGCTGACCGCTACCTTCTTGCCGGGCCCGATCTGCCGATAGGAGGCGATCTTCTTCGCCAGGGTGTCGAACATGCCAGCATAGTCCTCGATGGTGGCCTCGGGCATCTCCCAGAGGTGCTTGGTCCGGGGTGGGAGATACTCGCCGAACTCGACGTGCCATTCCAACAGACCGGCGGAAGCCAGCTCGTGGTATGCAAGGGAGAATTGGCGGCATTGCCACTGGTTGAGCCAGTGGAGTAGGGCGAGCCGGTGCTCGTCGTTGAACAGGTCCGTGTTGCCTTCCACGCGGCGGGAGAACTGCGCCAGGGAGTCGTCGTAGGTCATGGCGCCGTAGGCGTAGCAGACCAAAGCCAGTTCACCAAGGTTCAACGCGGGCTCCTCTCCGAGACGGGGCTACTCGCTGGGCCCATATCCTACAACTACGGGGGCGCTCCAGTGCTGCTCTGCTTTTTGTCCAGGTACCCGGTGGCCGACGGGCCTGCCTAAGTATGGCGCATTTGCATGCCCAGACCCGGCCGAGCGTCACTTACCCTCTCGGCCGCCGGATCCTACAATCATGAAGGTGTCCGAGAAGGGTTCCGAGCCCAGAACTGGATCAGTAGATCAGAGGGATCATGATGCGTCCTGATGAAGGTGCCTTGACTGCGTTCTCCTGTGAGACTCGCGAGCGCCGGCCCGCCGAAGGGGCGAAGCGTTCGTTCACCGTGTCGCTCATGCCCGGGATATTTCTGGCGCTGGCGGCCGTTCTTGCCGTGGCCGTGGTCCTCGTGGCCATGCCGCGCTGAACGCCTAGCCGGGTCAGTCGCGCAAGAACCCCCGGATCACTTCTGCAACCTCGGGAGCCCGATCCCGCTGGGGGGTAAGTCCTCCGCCGATGGGCACCACCTGCGTGCCTAGCTTGGCTGCCAGCCACTCCGGCACGGGCCTCGCGAGAAGCCCCGGCGGTCATACGTGACTGTGGTGAACTCGCCGGCCAGCAATTCTGCGGTAGGCGCGTGATCGGCAGCGTCGCCGGCGGCCCCGGAGATGAAGAGCAGCGCCGGACCGCAGCCCCGCCTCTCGTAATAGAGAGTGGTCCCGTTGGCCTCTATGGTGCCGCTGGTGACGGGGTGGCTCATCAGTTGCTGATGGTCCCCCAGATATCCACCGCGTCCAGCGTCAGGTTCAGACCGCCGGAGGCGGTGCGGACGATCCGCACCCTGTGCGTGCCGGCCGCCAGCGTCCCCGTGGACCACACCATCACGTTGTAAGCGGCGGACGAGGCTGCGAGGTTCACCGTGGCCACTTTGACGTCGTCTACATAGACGTCGGCGGTGCCGGTCGTCGTGCCCTTCATAGCGATCCAGTCCAGGCGGGTACCGGTGAAGTGGATCGTCGCCGAGGCGCCGCTCGTGGACGAGCGGCCGTAGCTGCCACCCGAGGCCGACGTCCTGGAAAAGTCGCTCCAACTGCCGGTCTTCACGATGTGGGTGTCGCCCTGCTCGTAGCGGGCGGGCGGAGCGCTGATGGTCCCCACGATCTCCACCGCATCCAAAGTGAGGTTCGTACCCGTCGCGCTCGAGTCGCTGAGGACGATGGTCACGCTGTGATCGCCCGCGGCCAGTGTGCCGGTGTTCCAGACGTCCACCTGGTAGGCGGCGCTGGTCGCGGTCAGGTCGACCGTGGCCTTGAAGACGCCGTCCAGGTATACCTTGGCGATCCCGGTGGTCGTGCCTTTCATGGCGATCCAGTCGAGCTTGGTGCCGTTGAAGTAGATGGCGGCGGAGGCGCCGCCCGTAGACGAGCGGCCGTAGCTACCGCCACTCGCCTCTGGCTTGGTGTAGTTGCTCCAACTGCCGGTGGTCACGATGTTGAGGTTCGTCTGCTCGTAGCGGTTGGGGGCGACCCCCGTCTGGTATGTGAAGTCGTCGGATGCAGTGTTTGCGTTCGTACCACCGGCCGCCGTCACTTGCACGTCCACCTTCCCCGCCGCGTGGGCGGGAGTGTGGGCGGTGATCTTGGTGGCGGAATCAACCACGACGCTCGCGGCCGCGACGCCGCCGAAAGTGACCGCGGAGACGCCGGTGAAGCCGGTCCCGTTGATCACCACAGAGTTGCCTCCGGCGGTAGAGCCCGACGTGGGGCTGAGGCTGGTGATGGTGGGCGCCGCCGCCGCGGTGCCGTCGGTCAGCGCTCCGATAACGTCGAAGGCGTCCACACTCACGTACTTGCCGGAGGCGTTGCTCGCATCCCAGGAGATCACGACCGTGTGATCACCCGCTGCGACGACGCCGGTGGCCCAGACGCTCTGCTGGTAGACCGCGGTGGAGCGGGCCAGATCCACCGTCTGGGCGGGACCGCCGTCCAGGGACACCTGGGCCTTGCTGAGAGTGGTCCCCGCAGTGGCGACCCAGGACAGATAGGTTCCGTTGAAGTGCGCGGTCACCGACGCAGCGGTGTCGGCCCGCTTGTAGCCGGCGCTCGAGGCAGCCGAATTAGTGAAGGGCTCCCAAGTGCCTGCCCAGATCAGATGGGAGTCGGTCTGCTCGTAGCGGGTGAGGCCGGCAGGCGTCACCAGAGTACCCGCCACGTCGAAGGCGTCCACGTTGATGGTCGAGCCGTTCGACGCCGCGTTCTTGGTGCCGGTCCACTCGACGCTGAGGGTATGGGTGCCGTCGGCCAGGCCGTCGATGCTCCATACCGTCTGGCCGTAGACGGTGCTCGCGCCGTAGAGGTCCACGTTGCCTTGGTCGACGCCGTCGAGTGTCACGTGCCCGATGCCGGACCCCGGTGCCTTGGCAGCCACCCAGGCCACCGAGGTGCCCTTGAAGGTGAGGGCGGCCGAGCCGGCCTTGTCGACAGAGCGGAAGCATCCACCGGAAGCGGAGGTCGTGGCCGTGTTGCCCCAAAGCCCGGTCCAAAGCACGTTCTTGTCGGTGTCCTGGTACCTGGCGGGCGTTCCGTCAGCGACGGCCTGCACGAAAGTCCCGATGGCGTCGAACGCGTCGAGTCCGATGTTGGTGCCGCCGCCGGCACTGGTGCCGGTCCAGCTGATGGTGACCGTATGGGTGCCGGACGGCAGCATGCCTGTATCCCACACCTTCTTCTGCCACACGGTGCTTGCGCTGTAGAGACTCACGGTGCCGGCATCCTTGCCATCCACCGTCACTCTCGCGACTCCGTACGAGGGGGAGGTCTTGGAAATCCACTGGAGGTAGGTCCCGTTGAAGCTGACGGTGACCGAGGAGCCGCTCGAGTCGGCATAGGCGTAGCTGCCGCCGGAGGCCGAGGTGCTGGTCTCGGCGAGGGTCCACGACCCTGCGAACCCGAGCAGCGAACTGGTCTGCTGGATGCGCGTGTATGGCGAGATCAGGCGCCGCGCCGACACGTAGTTGGTCCGGAAAACGTCCTCGATGCAGACGAGATCACCGCTACGCGGCGAGTTGATCATCAGACCGTTGCCCACATAGATGCCTACGTGGCCGATGCCCGTCGTCCCGAAGAAGACTAAGTCGCCGGGGAGCAGGTCGTCTTTGTCCACGGCGGTCCCGTAGCCGGCCTGATAGGCGGCGTGATGGGGGAGGGTAACACCGGTGAGCGACGTGAACTTGTTGTACACATACATGGTGAGCCCCGAGCAGTCGAAGCCACTCGTGCTCGAGCCGCCCCACACATAGGGCGTACCTAGATACTTCACCGCTTCCTGCACCACGGTCATGGCGGTCGAATCCGACCCACTGCCGCCGGTATAGAAGTAGGCGTCGCCAGAGCTGCTGGGATTCACGTTCCAATAGTTGGAGACGAGAACCTCCATCGCGCCCGGCTGTGTGGCGGCCGGAATGGAGTCGATGGTGATGGAGGTGTCGGAGTTCACCTTCCAGCTCGACGCAGGCAGATCGCTCTTGCCCAGGCGCACGTTGGTCGATCCGGAGAAGCCGGTGCCGATGACGGTGAGCGACCCTCCGCCCGCGAGCGGCCCGCTGGTGGCGCTAAGGCCGGTCACGCGCGGGCTGTTCAGGGCCTTCACCTGGCGGATCGCGGCGAAGCTCCAAGCGGAGGAGGAGATACTGTCGTAATCCGGCCGCGTGAATTCCACTGTTGAGACGCTCTTGCTGACGGTCTTCAGTTCGTCCGCCACAGCGGTGAGCAGCGCAGTGGATCTCGTCAGCAGGTAGGCGCCATCCTCGCGCGCGATGTGCGAGGCGAGGATCACGTTGTCCGGGAAGTTGGTGCTGTAGGCCACGCTTCCGCCCTCTTCCTGGCCGATCGCCAGGTGGGACCAGGAGGCCCAGCCCTGCCCGACCGCGTACTCGGCCACCGTGAGGGCTTCCGAGTAGCGGTTGCCGGGATCGTCGCTGGTGGAGGCGCTGCCCATGATCACCTTGGTGACCGTGAAGCCGGACACGCCCGGCACCACGTTCGTGTCCACGTCGATGCCGCTCGTGACTCCGAGGCTTGTGATGGCCTGGGACGCATCCGACGAGAAGCTCCCGGACTGCGGGGTCAGCAAGATGGGCCAGCCGTTGGCGGCGGCGACCGCGGCAGCGGCCACGGATGACCCATAGGCGTCCCCGGGCACGATGAACACTCGGGCAGGCGCCTTGCCCGCGATGGCTTTCACCTGGGCGGCGACGAGCGCCGCTGTCTGGTACTGGTCAGCGCCGGTCAGCGTGACCACCGTGGCCGAGGGTAGGGCGGCCTGGACCGCGGTCGCGATGGTGGAGGAGAGGCCGGCGAGGTAGACCTTCGAAGGCTTGAGCCGAACGAGCTCCGTCTGCGTGGCGGTACTGAGACTCGCATCCTCTGAAAGGAGCAGCGGACCCCCCGCGGTCTTGGCGAGCACCGTAGCGACCAGCCCCTGCGTGTAGTCTTCCGAGCCGGCGAGGACCGCGGCCGGAGCCCCGCTCGGGAAATCGGCCTGCGACACGTACACCGAGTTGTCTACGTTCGTGTAGTCCGAGTCCACCGGGGTGGAAAACGTGGCTGCCCAAGCGACGCCGCTCAAGGCGAACAGGGCCACCAGGAGCACCATCACGCCTAACAGTGAGTAGGTCTTCCGCTTGCTCACTGGTCTACCTCCTGCGTGGTTGATACCACTCAGTCAATCATGAGAACGAACAACTGACAACCTTTGGTATTCGACGCGGTGGCGGCGGCAGCCTGCCAAAGGGGCAAGCCGGCGTGCGCTCTCTCCACTCGCTGCGTGCCCCCAGCGACCGATTCTGGCCGCATTTCCGTGAGATTGTGTGCGCACGTGCTCAGCATCGTACTACTATGCGCCGATAATGATCTTCAGAGAAGAGTCCGGGCCGAAAGGGGTGCCATGAAGATCGGCTTTGCTCGAGGGGACGCGAAACCGGCTTCAACGGGCAATGATCGCCACTGTCACCGGGGCAAACGTATTGCCCGCCGCTTGGCCTGGTTTCTGGTTGTCTGCTCGGCCCTTGCTGCGATAACTCTGGGATCTGTCTTCGGCGGGTCCGCGGTCGCGCTCTCGCCTCACGCAGGACCGAGTCGCGCGTCCTTGTCCCCAACGAACCCGTTGTTCGGCTCGTGGATGGGGAGCCAAGCGCTGCGTTCGGCGCTCACCACTGTCGACGCTCGGCCCGTCGGTTTTGTCCCCGCGCCGTTCGACGCGTCGTACACCCGCGGGTCCCAGCCGCTCATGTCGGCGCTCGGCACCATCCCTTCCAGTTACGACCTTCGCACCCTCGGCCGGGTCACGAGTGTTAAAGACCAGTATCAGTACGGGACCTGCTGGGCGTTCGCCACCATGGGGTCGCTCGAATCCTGGCTGATGCCCGCGCAGAACCTGGACTTCTCAGAGGACAACCTGGCGCGGAACGATGGCTTTGACGACCCTGAGGGCAAGGGTTACAACCGGGGAGGCAACTACCTCATGTCGACCGCGTACCTGGCCCGCTGGGGCGGACCGGTCTACGAGAGCGAAGATGAGTACGGCGATGGCTACACGCCCCCCGGACTGACGGCCCGCAAGCATGTCCAGAACGTCGACTGGCTCCCGGAGCGCGACTCGCCCACCGACAATGCCGCCATCAAGAACGCTGTGATGCAGTACGGGGGCGTCGCCGTGTCCATGTACTGGCAGGAGAGTTCCGCTTACTACAACGCCACGAACCACAGCTACTACTACGGCGACTCCGATCCGAACACGCGGGAGAACCACGGCGTCCTCATCGTTGGCTGGGATGACAACTACGCCGCCTCGAAGTTCGCTACCACGGCGCCCGGGAACGGCGCGTTCATAGTCAAGAACAGTTGGGGCGGCACCTGGGGCATGTCCGGCTACTTCTATCTGTCCTACTACGACACGGTGCTCGGCGTGCAGTCGATGCCCACCGTCTTCAACGATGCTGAGTCTGCCGCAAACTACTCGCAGGCCTATCAATACGACCCGCTCGGCATGGTCGGCTCGTGGGGGGATGGAATGGACGGAGATCCCTATTGGGGGGCCAACGTCTTTACTGCCACGTCGTCGGCACAGCTGAAGGCCGTCGGCTTCTATACGCTCGAGCCGAACTCCACGTACGAGGTGTGGGCCGGTCCGAACCTGGCCACGATGACGCAGCGGACGACCGGATCCATCGCCCACATGGGCTTCCACACGGTGAGCCTGGCCTCGCCAATGGCTCTTGTGGCCGGCCAGCCCTTTGCCGTCGCCGTCAAGATCACATCGCCCGGATACGGGTACCCCATAGCCATCGAGTACCCCGACAGCGGCTACTCCTCCGCAGCCACCGCGTCGCCCGGTCAGAGCTACGAGAGCGCCGACGGTACGAACTGGACGGATATCACCACCGAGGCAGACCTGGATCCAGGGCTCGCCGAGACCAATATCTGCCTGAAGGCGTATACCGGGGCCGCTCTCGTGGCTCCGACCGTCACTTCGGTGTCTCCCTCCACCGGTCCCACCACAGGTGGCAGCTCGGTAGTAATCAGGGGCACCGATTTCATAGGCGCGACCGGGGTTGCCTTTGGCAGCACCCCAGCTTCCAGCTTCAACGTTGACTCCGACACTCAGATCACTGCCACCAGTCCAGCCGGTACACTCGGTACCGTGGACGTGCAGGTCACCACCCCGGGTGGCGCCTCGTCCACGAGCGGCACGGACGATGACTACACGTATGTCGTTGTGCAGACTCCCACCCGCTACGACCAGACCACTATCAACATCGTGAAGAGCGGCACCTGGGCCGACTACGCCGCTACGGGCGCCTACAGCGGCAGCTACGGCCGCTCTGCCACGAGCGGGGCCTCCGCCACCATCTACTTCACGGGCACCCGCCTCGACTGGATCGCGACGAAAGGCACCACCACCGGGTATGCCGACGTGTACGTGGACGGGGTGAAGGTGACGGCCACTCCGATCAACCTTGCAGCGACCTCGGTCGCCTATCAGCAGAACGTCTGGTCCAGCGGAACACTTTCCAGCGGCGCACACAACGTGAGGATCGTCCGCAGCACCGCCAGTGCGGCGGGTAGATACCTGACCCTCGACGCGGTGGACGTCGACGGCACCATCAGCCAGCCACCGGTATCTCAGACTCGCATCGAGCAGACGAACAGCGCGATCACAAAGACCGGGACCTGGAGCAACTACTCGACCACGAAAGCCTCGGGTAGCAGTTACGGCCGCTCGAGCACGAGCGGGGCATCGGTCACCATCAGATTCATCGGCACCCGCTTGGACTGGATCGCCATGAAGGGAACGACCACCGGATATGCGGATGTCTTCGTGGACGGGGTCAAAGTGACTGCTACTCCGCTCAACCTCTACTCTGCCACGGCGGTCTACCAGGTGGGCGCCTACACTACCGGTGTCCTCTCCTTCGGTGTGCACACGGTCAAGATCGTCCGCAGCGCATCGAGTACTTCAGGAAGATACCTGACGTTGGATGCCTTCGATATCTGGGGGTGGATGACTAGCTAGCGGGGTGGCGGTGTCGCATGCTCCTCCCGTCATCGAGCAGGAGGACTGGGGGCCGCGCGATCAAACTGGCGCTCACGTCCAGCCGACGGCAGGGTGGTGAGGATGCGGACGTCTGTCCGAACCGCTTGCTGACTCCCTTGATCTCGATCATCGTGTCCAACAGCAGCACCTCATGCCCTCGTTTGCATGGAGGCCTTTCCGCTAGGCGCCGGCGCTACACGGATCGCCACCTGCGGCTCTGATATCGTGGCCGAGAGTAGGAGGCGCAGCCATATACATCCGTAACCCCATCGCGTCCGCGATCTACAAGCTCATCATCATCGCTTTCGTGGTGTTCGGGGTGCTCCGCTCCCTCGAAGGGTACGGCGCCGGCACACTCCGCTACTTCACCATCCAGAGCAACATCCTGGTCGCGGCCGTGACCCTCTATCTGCTGGTGGACGGCCTGCTGCGCGCGCGGGCCGGCCGCGCCCCGGCGACGGCTGAGCCGGGCGGGGGCCTGGCGGCGGCGTATCTCCGAGGTATAGCGATGCTGGCCATCTCCCTGACCGGCATCGTGTTCCACACCCTCTTGGCCCCGCTTCTCCCGTCTCCCATCGGCTTCGACAGCCACGTGCTGCACACCATCGTGCCCATCGGGTTCGTGCTCGACTGGCTGGTGTTCTCTCGAAAAGGACGGTTCCGTTTCCGTGACGTACCCGTGTGGGTGGTCTACCCGCTGGTGTACCTGGCCGCTACGCTGCTCGTGGCCGCTTACTACGACGGCTTCTACCCGTACCCGTTCATGGACGCCGCCACCTACGGCTACGGAGCGGTGGCGAGGAACTGCGCGGTCTTGCTGGTGGCCTTCGCCGCCCTGGCAGTGGCCTATGTGGGGGTGGACAAATTGCTGGCCAGGTGGGCGCGAAAGCGGGCGTGTCGGCTCCAGTGACTCCTCCATCACCAGGTCGTGCATTACCATTGGAGAATGCGTAAGACGGATCTCGGCACGTTCAAAGAGCAACCCTTCCCGCCTTCCCGAACGGCGACGGTGGATACCGTTCACATCGGGAAGACCCGGCACCACGTTCCTGTGCTGCTCGAGGTCGACGTCACTCGGGCCCGCGAGGTCATTGCCGCCCGGAAGAAAGAAGCAGGCGAGGAGATCTCGTTCGCCGGTTGGGCAACGAAGTGTCTGGCCCAGGCCGCGAGCGAACACAAGCGCATGCACGCGCTCCGCAAGGGGAGAGGGAAACTCGTCCTCTTCGACGATGTGGACGTGGCTATGACGATCTATCGGGAATACACGGGCGACGACGCGGGGGAGAGGCTGCCCATGCCGGTCGTCATCCGGAGGGCGAACGAGAAGGCCGTCGGCGAGATAAGCGCGGAGGTACGGGCCGCGCAGACACTCTCTCTGGAGCCGGGCCAACAGTGGCTTCGGCCGGAAGGCGGCGCCCCTGACCCCTGGCTCTGGCGTCTGTTCGCTGCGCTGCCGTGGCCCGCACGGAAGTGGCTCGTCTGGAAGCCGCTGCTCGGTGATCCTTACAGGGTGAAGCGGACGATGGGCACGGTCCTGGTCACGTCCGCGGCGCTCTCCGGGAGCCCGGCCTGGGCGATACCCATCGGCATACATCCGCTGATCGTGGCTCTTGGCTCCATCTCGCGAAAGCCGGCTCTGGTGGAAGAGCGGATAGAGCCGAGGGACATGCTGAGTCTCTCGGTCCTCTTCGACCACGACGTGGTCGATGGGTTACCGGTGGCCCGGTTCGTTCGCCGGCTCACCGGTCTGCTGGAAGGGGCCTTCGGTCTCGAGGCCGAGAAGGCCGGTAGCGAGGAGTAAGCTCGCTCCGTTGTGCCCCGATGACCAGACCCTGGCCATCTGGCCGGGCTACGAACACCCCAACCGGCGGTTGGGTCGCCTTCCGCACCCGGGGATACTGAGATCACATGCTCTAAGAAGAACGCCGATCACGAAGAACGCCGAGCACAGGGAGTGTCCTCAGCATGACCGCCACGATGACAACCGCAGACTTCCTCAGCCACAAGAAGCTCGCCCTGGTCCGCCTTTCCGCGCAGACCCCGGTGATGGGCGACATGAAGAAGGAACTGGTTCCGAAGGGCTACGAGGTCTCACTGGCGTATCTCAACGCCGGCGAGTCCGATCCCAGCATCGCCCAGCTGAAGGATCAGGTCGAAGGCGCCATCATCTCCGTCCCGAGAAGCGAGTGCGCAGCGGCCGTCCGGGAAGTCATCGACGCCGGCATCACGCGCCTGTGGCCCCAGGCCGGAAGTGATTCCAAGGAAGCGCTCGCCCTGTGTGAAGAGAAGGGCGTGCCGGTGATCCACGGGGCGTGCGTCCTCATGTATGCGCCCCCGGTGCAGTCGGTCCACCGCTTCCACCGCGGTATTTGGAAGGTATGCGGGCTGCTGCAGCAGTAGCGCCCGCGTGTCGCCCGTGCAGGGAGTGATACAGCACCAGGGACCCCAAGGCGATGGCGGCCATGATCCCGTACATCCACCGGTAGCCGGCGAGGGGGATGAGCAGGCCGCAGAGCAGCGGCCCGATGCCATACCCCGTATCTCCGAAGATATAGAAGGTGGAGGTAGCCTGCCCCATCCGGTGGAGCGGGGTGACTTTCACGGTGAGCGCCCGCCCGCAGGCCTGGATGGCCCCGAAGCCCAGGCCCATGATGGCGGCCGCCACTAGGAGCACGGCGGCGTGGGCGGCCACGGCCAGGGCAGCCAGACCGACGGCGAAGGTGGCGATGGCCGCGTAGATGACCGAGTTCTCGCCTTTGAGATCGAACCGCCGTCCCACAAGCGGCCGGGAGAAGAAGACGGCCACCGCGTAGACCACGAAGAACAGGCCGGCGGCCGTGGTCAGCCGGATCCTCTCGGAATACAGCGCGAGAAACGAGGAGACACTCGAGTAGCAGAGGTAGCTCAGCATGATCGCCAGGCCGATGGGCACCGCTTTGGGCTCGAGGTAGTTGCTGAGCTTGAAGCCCTTGGTCTCGCTGATCTGCTCCGCGGTCAGCGTCACGTTCTTCGCCTGCACGAGGGGGAGGGAGACCAGCGCGAGCGCTGCGAGAACGGAGCATGTGATGATGATCGGCTCGAAGCCGCCGTGCCTGATGAGCAGCAGACCCGCGAACGGACCGACGGCCGTGGCGAGCGTCTGGCCGAGGGTGAAATAGCCGATGCCCTCGCCGTACCGCTCCGGCGGCACCACCTCGGCGACGATGGTTCCCGTGGCCAAGGCGGTAGTGCCGTGCGCGGCGCCGTGGACGAACCTGACGGCGAGAAGCAACCCGATGTTGTGGGTCAGGAAGTAGCAGAGGATCAGAGCCAGGCTGAAGAACGACCCGATGTACAACACCCTGGCCTGGCCGATGTGGTGGATCCGCTTTCCGAGGAACGGCCGGGTGACGAACGACCCGACGATGAAGATGCTAGCCGCCAGGCCGGCCACCGCCGGAGACGCGCCGAAGCGGTCGGTGGCGACTTTCGACATGACGATCATGAGTAGCAGAAAGACGACCGAGTTGAGGAAGTTGACGAAGGAGATGGTCAGGAAGCTGCGGGTCCAGAGGCTCTGTCGTGCCGCGGGTGCGGCGTTGGCCGCGGTTGTGCCGCTCACACTCGCAGTTCGGCCTGCGTTGCCGCTGTTATCACCCACGCTCGAGGTCCCCAGTCGGGTGGCTGTCAGACCTCAGGTTCGCATTATTGTGGGATTAGCACAATCGTGCCGCTATCCACCGGGCAAGAACCGCTTTGTCCATCTTCGGCGCGGCGAAGCGCGGCCCGTTCGAATCTCCGGCCCCGGGGGTAGAACGCACCTGCATCTGAAATGGACGAAGGTTTTGGAGGCGTTGCTGTGGAACGGACCAAGACGGGTGAATTCAACTGGGTGGACCTCTCGGCCAGCGATGTGGAGGGCCAGACCAGATTCTACGAGGGTCTGCTGGGGTGGACCCACGAAGACATGCCATACGGCGCGGGAATGACCTATCGCATGGTCAAGTCCGACGGCCACAACGTGGGGGGTATCGCCGCCCTGCCGCCGGAGCAGGCGAAGATGGGGCGGCAGAGCGGGTGGAACACGTACGTCGCCGCCGATGACGTCGACGCCATCGTGGCGAAGGCTGCCGAACTGGGCGCCGAGGTGGTCATGCCGCCCGCCGACGTACCGGACACGGGCAGGATAGCTGCTATCAAAGACCCGACCGGCGCCTTCATCTCCTTCTGGAAGCCGCTGCGCCCGGACGAGACGATAGAGTATGGACCGGTGGGAACTCTGGGCTGGAATGAGCTGGATACCCGTGATCCTCAGAAGGCGATCGACTTCTACACCAAGCTGCTGGGTTGGAAGATCGAGTCGACCCCCACGCCGACGATGCAGTATTGGCAGGTGAACGTGGACGGCACGGGCGAGGCGGGCATCGCGCCCATGCCCGAGATGGTGCCGGCCGAAGTCCCGTCCTACTGGCTCCCGTACTTTACGGTGACCGACGCGAAGGCTTCGACTTCGAAGGCGGCACAACTCGGAGGGAAGGTCATGCTGGAGCCGACGGAGGTGCCCGGGATGCTGTGGTTCTCGGTCCTGGCGGACCCGCAGGGTGCGACCTTCGCTCTGATGCAGCCACTCATGAGTAGCCCGGCGTAGCCCGGCGACCGAGACCAGTCCGGCCGGAGAGATGGTGGGCGCCGCCCCGGGCGCCCACCCCGGCCTTCCTCGGCCACCTGCAGGGGCATTGACAGGACGCTCCTCTTGGACCAGATTGGTCGGACAAGGCATTTGCAGCCGGAAGGGGTGCGGAGATGGACGGCAGCACTATCGTGATGGCCGGAGCCACCGGGGATCTCGGCGGTCGCATCGCAAGGGCGATCCTGGGCCGGGGCGGCAGTGTCAGGGCCATCGTCCGGGTAGACTGCGATCCCGCGAAGATCGAGGGACTACGGACGGCGGGAGCGACCATCGTGCGGGTGGCCCGGTACGACGTGCCCGAGTTGACGGAAGCCTGCCGGGGGGCGGCGTGCGTGGTCTCGGCCCTCTCGGGGCTGAGGGACGTGATCGTGGAGGCTCAGTCGGCACTGCTCGACGCGGCCGTCGCCGCTGGAGTGCCGCGCTTCATCCCCTCGGACTACTGCATCGATTACACTCGCTTGTCTCCGGGGACGAACCGCAACCTGGACTTGCGGAGAGAGTTCGGGCAGCGTCTCGATCCGGCTCCGATCGCCGCCACCTCCATCCTGAACGGGATGTTCACCCATCTGCTCACCGGGGAGGCCCCGGTCATCCTCTTCCGAGTGAGGCGGGTCCTCCACTGGGGTGATCCGGATCAACTGCTGGACTTCACCACCATGGATGACTCCGCCCGCTACACGGCGCAGGCGGCCCTTGACCCGACTACCCCGCGGCTCCTGCGCATCGCCGGCGACCAGATCAGTCCGCGAGGTCTGGCTGACGTCGCCGGCGAGCTGACGCACCAGCAGTTCAAGTTACTGCGCCCCGGTGGCCTTCGGCGCTACGCGCTGCTGATCAGGCTGGCCCGTTTCCTGTCTCCGCAGGCCGGGGCCATCTATCCCCCCTGGCAAGGCATGCAGTACATGCACAACATGTTCAGCGGTCTCGCAAAGCTGACGCCTCTCGACAACGACCGCTACCCAGGATCGCGGTGGACGACGGTCCGCGAGGGCCTGGCCGCGAGCCCACCGGTACGTCCTTGAGACGCCGGCTGCGGGCCCCTACCGTGAGTTCGCGTGGATCACGAGCGACGCCGCCCCGTAGGCGAGCGCCGGCACCGCAAGCACGGCCAGCCCGATGCGGAATCCCTCCGCACTGGCGAGCGGCCCCATGAGGTAGGGGAAGGTGATGCTGCCGATGCCCCCGGCCAGGATGAACAGGGATGACGCCACAGCCGACTGCCAGCCCGGGAAGCGCCCCGCGTAGCTGCCAATGAGGCCGTAGGAGGCGGACGCCCCCAGGCCGGCGCCCACCGTCAGCACCAGAGACACGCCCTGCGAGGGTGCGACAGCCACCGCCACGGCGAACACCGCGAAGGCGCCGGAGCAGAACAGCACCAACCGCGCGGGGGAGAAGCGCCGGGTGAGCGTCGTCACCAGCAGGCGGCCCGCGATCAGACCAACCCAGAAGAGGGTCACAGCAAAGCTGGCCCGGGTGTCGCTGCTCCCGAAGACGTCGATCTGGAACTTGGGCAGCCAGATGTTCATGGTCATCTCCGCCCCCGTATACATGAACCCGGCCAGCATCATGCCGAGCAGCAGCCTGCGATTGGTGGCGAACACCTCCCGGAAGTGCGTGAGGCGGACGTTCTGGCGCCCGCACACGTCCCAAAGGGGGAGGGAGACGAGGGTCAGCGCCGACACGAACTCCAGACCGCCCTCCGCAATGAGTATCCACCGCCAGGAAGCGCCCGCATCCAGCGCGAAGCCGATGATCACGGGGACCAGGATCATCGCGACGGCGAAGAACACGATCATCCGCAGGGCCGCCGCCGCCCGGTTCTGGACCATGTGAGCGGAGATCCATATCCAGCACATCGTGTTCATGAGCGCCCCGCCGAACCCGACGAACAGATAGGCGGCGAACAGCGACCAGAGATCCCGGGAAACAGCCCCCGCCACGGCCAGCGCGGCCGCCTGCAGGAGGGTTCCGCCGAAAAGGATCGTCTTTGCGGGGAACCGAGCCAGGAGGGTGTTCAGGATCACGATGCCCGAGACGTTGCCGATGAACAGCCCCGCGCTCACCAGCCCGCCGCGGCTGAGCGGCACCCCCAGGTCGCGCATGATGGGCTGCAACAAGGGCCCGATGGAGACTATGGCCATCGCCACCAGGAACTGGGTGGGGTAAAGGGGGAAGCGGTGGCGGAGGGCGGGGTTGGCGACGGAGGCGGTCTCGGTGCTCATGGCCATCACCATGTCACGAAAGGTGGTGCAGCGCTAGCCATACCTCGGACGGAGGGAGAAGGGTCGACTCGTCTGCTCGGATACGCGGGGTAGGAGAAAGTCGGCCCGAGGCGTATCCCACAAACAGGCGGTTCCAGCATCCGCGACGGGTCCGATCGAGATGAGGGGGCGTCCATGAGCTTCTGGTCGAGATTTTGTCCCAGGCGCCAGCGTCGGCTCCTCACCCTTGGGGTCTATATCGACAGCAAGGAATACGACGGCCTCCTTGATGCGCCGTTGGCCGGGGCGGAACTGTTCGGTGTGCGACCGGGCGATGACTGTCGCCTTGACCAGGCCCGCCTCATCCTCAAGTATGCGGGCGCCCATCCGGGAGAGAACATCCCGGTGACGGTATCGGGCATCAGCCTCGCAGGAGCTCAGGCGCGCAACTATCGGGTAGGACTAGTGACGTCTGATCCCGCCGGCAAGGTCGCGGTCCCCGTGACCGGCTCCATGGACGTGCGGCATCTGGTCGCCTCGTTCACGGCTTCCGATAAACCGTACGACGGCAATACCATCGCGCAGATCGGTCCGGTGACCCTGGTGGGAGACATGCCGGCCGACCCGCGAGGCGTGCTTCCGAGTGACGACTGTTCCCTGGTCTTCACCGGTGCTTCCTTCGACACGCCGGACCCCGGCACCGGCAAGACGGTCACCCTCGACGGCGCCTCTCTTCAGGGCGCCCAGGCCGGCTACTACTACCTACAGGACGTGAGCGCGACGGCCACAATCTTGCCGTAGGTCGCCGGCCGCGGCTGTACGGCGTAAGAACTGTCCGCCGTTCGCAACATCCACGGCAGTCTTTGTCGCGTCGCTTACCCCGCCAACGAGCGATACCACCCCAGCGACTCCCGCAGCCCCTCCTCAACCGCCCTCATAGAGATCCCCAACTCCGTCCGGGCTTTGAGGTTGGAGCCCAGGTAGGTCGCCCCAGCTCCCACCCGCAGGGTCTCAGGCGAGAAGTTGCCCTGCAGCGGATGGAGCCGGTCGATCGGCTCCATGAGCCGAGAGACCGTTCGGAGAATGCGCGGCGGCGCGTGCAACCGAGGCGCGGGGACTCCGGTCAACTGCTCGAGCAGCGCCAGCACCCCGCTCAACTCCTCGCACGGACCGGCGATGATATATGACTCTCCGGTCCGCCCCTTCTCCATCGCAAGAAGATGAGCCCGGGCGATGTCGGCCGCGTGGCCCCAGCAATAGGCACTCTTCTCCGGGATCGCGGGCAGTTTCCCCCGCAGGTAGGAGACGAACGTGTCGGCCAAGGGGCCCCTGTCACCGGGGCCGTACACCGCCCCCGGTTGGACGATGACGGCCGGAAGGCCTTTCCTCATAAGCGGCAGCGCGACTTCGTAGTGGGCTCTCCACTTGCTCTCGTCGTACACGCTGATGTGCTTGCCCGCGAAGTAATAGCTCTCGTCGACGACCCGGCCGTGGGTGTCCGAGAATACCGCCAAGGTGCTCGTGTACACGGTCTTGCCTACGCCGAGCTCCCCGGCCAGTTCGAGGACGTTCCGGGTGCCCTCCACGTTCGTGATGAACGCCGGCGTCTTGTCCCGTGCCCCGATCTTGTACCAGCCGGCGATGTGGAAGACCCCGTCGACGCCGGTCATCGGCGCTCGTAGGGTCTGCCTGTCGGTGATGTCGCCCTGGGCTAGGGTTACTGCGGGATGAAGGAGCGAGCCGTCTGCGCTCGCGGCGGCCGTGGCCTGCGCAGGGTCACGCACGACTGCCACCACCTGATGGTCCGCCTCGGCTAGTTGGCGCACCACCTCGGCGCCGATGAAGCCCGTTGCTCCTGTGACGAGATAGCGCATCGTTGCACCTGCCCTTCGGTCGACACCTTTTCGAAAGCCGGTCCGGCCCGGCTTTTCCTGCTCTAGTAGTCTTCACCCAACTATCAGCCGGGAGAATTCCCGCTCGACATCCTCCAGGAACGAGCGAACGCGCTCCGCATCGGCGGCGTCACCATACAGGTTCGAGTGGAGGGTGAGCTCGCCTTCGTAGGAGCTCATGGCGAGTTGGAAGTGGGGCTTGTACTTTATCGACCCGCACATGAAGGCGCCACACGGGCGCACTCCACCGAAGGACATTCTGGCCGAGTCCAAGATGCCAACGTTCGTCATACAGATGAGCGGGTTCTTGAGGCTTGCCTGCACCAAGCGCCCCGCCGTCCTGCTCGGGAGAAGTCTATGGCTCAGGTCAAGCTTGATGAACAAGTTCAGGCCCATGTGGCCACCCTTCTTCTCGTCCATTTCCGCTTTGACCCTATCAAGCGTCTCGGCGAAGTTCTCGTCGGGCCGGTGGGTGAGCCGCGTGATCACCGTCGACGAGAGATTGGCGAGGGCGTCGAATGCCCCCGGCTGTGGCAGGTAGCGGCGCATGTCCACCATCACCGGTATCCGTAGCTCGGCACCGGGAGGCAGGGCGAGCGTCCTGAACAGGCAGCGATAGAAGGCGGCCAGCGTGACGTCGTTGAGGGTGGCCGCTCTGGCCCGGACGCAGTCCCGTGCGGCCTCGAGGCTCTCTCGGCCGAGCGTGCGGGTGAGTATCCAGGGTTTGGCATCCCCACTCTCGCTCAAGGGGAATCGATGATCACCGGAACGATTGTTCTCCTTGCTCTGGGAGAGCAGCGACTTGAGCTTGACGCCTGCGCTGAAGCGTTCGAGGACCGAGTGCATGCTCCGGTCACCGTCTACGGTGACCGGTCTATATGACGGATCGGTCATGATTCCCGCGTAGATCTCGCAGAGGAAGTAGACGTACTGCTTGAATCCCGTCGCGTCGGTGATCATGTGGTTCATGGTGAGAGCCACGCTGGGACGCGGCGAGCCGAGGAGGCAGACCTTCACCTGCGGGCCCGCGCTCTCATCGACGCGGGAGGTGACGGACTCATCGAGCTCCGTCTCCGTCTGTGCGAGCGTGAGGGCGTCCCCGAATCGAGCGCGCTCGAGGCTTTCCCAGCGAGGCCGCCGGCCCTCCGCAATGTAGCGCGTCCCCAAGATAGGAATGGCTTCGATGGAGGAGATGACGGCCTTTCTCAGGACTTCGGCATCGGGTGCCGAAGCGAATCTGAGGACGCAGTGCAGTTGGTGGTCGTTGAACCTGGTGAGGTCAAAGAGCAGCTGCAACTGGTCGAATGGCTCAGCGTGGTAATGCATGGCAGGAGGCTAGCCTACTCCGCGCCGGCTGGATACGCCAGGTGGGCCTTGCCAAACAACGCGGCCGGCGTACTATGGAGGAGCCCGGACGGAAGGTTGGGGGGCTTTGTCCATGGGTAGCCGGAACGGCACGAGATCGGTCTTGCGCCTGAGCGCTTTCATCGCTCTCGTGTCGCTCGGGCTCCTTCTGCTCCTCCAGCCGGCGCCGGCCCAGGCGGCAAGGACGGTCCGGGTGGGTGTGTTCCCGGCCGCTCCTCTGGTGGATGACTCCACCGGCAAGCCGCAAGGCCTCTACATCGACCTGATCGATGACTTCGCCAAGTCGCTCGATTGGCACGTCGAATACGTGGACAAACCCTGGGACCAGCTGCTGGTCGCCCTTCAGAACGGCGACATCGACCTCCTGCCCGCGGTCGCGGTCACGGCCGAACGCGAAGCCATCTACGACTACAGCCAGGACCCGCCCTTCATCGACTCAGGCGTCATCTTCACCGGCCAGAAGCTCCACCTGAAGACCATATTCGACCTCCGAGGGAAACGGGTGGCGGGGGTGACGGGAAGCCTGTTCACGACGGCCTTCGAGACCTACGCCGCCTCTTTTGGGGTGAAATGCCAGATCGTACCGGAAGTGGACAATCCTTCGGTCATGGAGGCCATAAGCGATGGCTCCGCCGACGCCGGCGTCTGCATCTACTCACTCGGGCTTCAGCTCGAGCGGAAGTACCCCGTGAGTCTCACAGCCATCAGCTTTGCCCCTACCGCCCTGAGCTTCGCGGTCCCGGAGGGCAAGAACGCGGACCTCATCGCGGGGATCAACCGGGTCATGGGGCCGATGGTCGGAGACCCTGGATCCGTCTACACCCGATCCTTCGACAAGTGGATCCAACTCAGCCCGCGAGGCTCGGCTCCCGCGTGGATCTGGTGGGGTATCGGCGGGCTGGGGTTTTTGGGTCTGCTCATCATCTTCTGGAACCTCTCTCTCAGGCGGCAGGTGGCAGCGAAGACGAACAGCCTGGTGATGGAGATCTCGGAGCGCGAACGGACGGAAGACCTTCTTCGTCAGTCTCAGAAGATGGAGGCCGTGGGGCGCCTGGCGGGGGGCATCGCCCATGACTTCAACAACCTTCTGTCGGCCATCATCGGGTATTCGGACCTCATCCTCTCCTCTCCAGGCGACCTCGAGTCCGAATCCGTCCGCAGCGACGTGCGGGAGATACGGCACGCCGGCGAACGAGGTGCGGCTCTCACGAAGCAGATCCTGGCCTTTTCGCGCCGCCAGGCTCTCAAGCCGGAGGTTGTCTCCCCAAACGACGTTCTCACCAGAATGGGATCCCTTCTCCATCGCACTCTGGGCGAGGATGTCCAGCTCGTCACGCACCTCGACCCTGATTCGGGCTACGTGGAAGTGGATCCCCACCAGTTCGAGCAGGTGCTCATGAATCTTGCGGTGAACGCCCGCGACGCCATGCCCGCCGGAGGGCGGCTGGTCCTAGAGACCGGCAACACAGTCTCGGGCCAAGACGACTGCCGGACCCTGCCCGGCACTACTCCCGGCGACTACGTCGTACTCTCGGTGACGGACAACGGCATCGGGATGGACGCCGAGACCACCTCGCGCGTCTTCGAACCGTTCTTCACTACCAAGGCCTCCGATCGAGGCACCGGCCTCGGTCTCTCCACCGTGTACGGTATCGTCCACCAGAGCGGGGGGAGCATAGGCGTCTACAGCGAGCCGGGCGAGGGGACGACGTTCAAGCTCTACCTGCCGAGGGTGGATAAACCACAGGCGGTACCGTCAGCCGACACGACGGTCAGCGACTCGACCCGCGGACAGGAAACGATCCTGCTGGTCGAAGACGAGGACGCGCTGCGGAAGTTGGCCGCTCGGTTCCTGGGCGAGCTTGGATACCGGGTGGTCACCGCCGCCACGGCGGACGAGGCGCTTGAGGCATTCGCAAACGCGAAGAGCCCCATCGACCTGCTGCTCACCGACGTGGTCCTGCCCGGGAGAGTCCAGGGCAACGAACTTGCCTCTCGTCTCCTGGCCGTTCGGCCCGAACTCCCGGTGCTCTTCACGTCCGGCTACACTCGCGACGCCACCATCCACGCCGGCAGGCTGGACGAAGGAGTCAACTTCCTTCCGAAGCCGTTCCATATGAACGACTTGGCGGCGAAAGTGAAAGAGGTTCTGGACAGAGCTCGTCGATGAACGCAGGCGCCGCCCGGCGCTCGCTTCTTGGCTGAAGCGGTCCCACCCGCGCGTGTGGCTCATGCTGACTGGACGACCGGCCGATAGACGTCAGAGAGTCGCATGAGTCAGCGGAAATCAGGATCCGAACAGACAAGAATGCACGATCTCTCACCGTTCCATAGCTGGTCTGCGGCGTCGCCATACGCCTTGGCTTTGGGGTTGACCGCCTTCATGTGCGTGATGCTGCTGGTTCGAGGGTGGCGCCACCGCGCGCAGTCCGGGGGTCTACAGTTGATGCTCATGACGGCGGGGGCGGGGCTCTGGGCCCTCCTCTACTGTTTTGAGCTCGCGACCCCCACTCTTGCCGGCAAGGTCTTCTGGGCGAAGTTCGAGTACCTGGGGATCGCCCTCATACCTGTCGCCTGGTTCCTTTTCGCGCGCGCCTACGCTGGGGCCGGAAAGCGGCCGAACCGCTGGGTGATGGTCTTGGTCAGCGTGGTACCCGTTTCGACGGTGCTCCTCGTCTTCACCAACGAGTTCCACGGTCTGGTCTGGAGCAAGATCTCGCTTGCGATCTCCGGCACGTTTCCCAACTTGGTATTGGGCCACGGCCCCTGGTTCTGGGTGTATTTCATCTACTCGTATGGTCTTCTGGCCCTGGGAGATGTCGTGCTCCTGCGGAACGCCTTCAGTCGCCCGAGCCCCTTTCGCCGCGGGGTCGCCGTGATCCTGGTCGCCAGCCTGGTCCCCTGGGTGGGCAACGGGCTGTCGATGCTCTGGTCCGTGCCGGCCGGGGGCTTGGACGTCACTCCCTTTGCCTTTGCTCTGACCGTGGTGGTCGTGCTCCTGGCCACCTCCAGGTTGCGCCTTTTCAGCTTGTTTCCCGCACTACTCCGTGCGGCTCGCGTGCAGGTGCTGGAAAAGATGGCAGACGCCGTCATCGTGCTGGACCTCGACGGTCGGGTGGTGATGTCCAATCCGGCGGCCAGGCGGCTGCTCAGGGCCGAGGGACCTGACCTCACAGGCGCATCGATAGATCAGATCTTGGGCGATACGGTACCGACCCAGGGCGAGGGCAGCGGCGAAGGCGATCAGCAGTTCGAGATCACCCTTGGGGAGGGTGATTCGGAACGCCACTTCGATGTGGTCTCCTCCGAGCTCGGTCTTGGGGTCGGCTACGGTATGGGCCGTCTTCTGGTCCTCAGAGATATCACCGAGAGGAGACGAGCAGAGGAGGCCGCGACGGTCGCCCGCGAGTCGCTGCGGGCGCGGGTGGTGGAGTTGAACGCGCTCTGGCGCATCGCCGAGACGGTGGCGGGACCTGGGGAACTGCACGGGGCGCTCATGACCGCGGCCGGGCAGGCTGTGCAGACCCTGGAGGCGCGCGCGGCCGCGGTAGTGACCTTCGAGGACGAGTGGATGACGAAGCTCGTGGTCTCTTCGAACGATTCCGGCGAAGGTGTGCCCGACGACCTCCTGTTGGAGAACGCCTACGGGTGTTTCGAGGCTCTTGCCGAACTCGCGGAAGGGGGCGCGCCGGTCATCATCAACGATCTCGCTCCCGGGGTCTCTCCGGTCTCCTTGCTGCAGCAGGCGGAGTCACTTGAGCTGTCGCATCTGCTCGCCGTTCCGCTCATCCTCCAGGCAAAGACCATCGGCGCCCTGGCTGTGGTCCGCCGCGCAGGCGCCCCTCCCTTCAGCGAGCGCGAGGTAGGTTTCCTGCAGTCGGCAGCAAGCACGGTGGCGGCGGCGATCGTCCACGCTCGCTTGAGAGCGGAAGAGAACCAGAAGACGGCCAGCCTGGTGCGCGAGCATCTGGCTCGGGAGTTGCACGACGCCGTCACCCAAAGCGTCTACTCGGCGAACCTCATGGCCCAGGCACTGCCTACCATGCTGCAGCGCGACCAGGCCGAAGGACTGGCCGGTCTCATGCAACTCCAACGCTGGGTGCGCTCCGCACTGGCCGAACTCAGGATCCTGCTCTACGAGTTGCGTCCGGGGAGTCTCATCGGCGTCGGCCTCGATCAACTGCTCGAGAGGCTCGGCGACAGCATCGCGGGACAGGCGAACGTGAACGTCACGATCGATGCCCGGTTGGGCTGCGAGTTGCCTGTGGACGTCAAGACGGCCCTGTATCGGATCGCCCAGGAGGCCTTCAACAACATCGCCAAACACGCGAGAGCCGAGAGGGTGCGGGCCACCGTCGTCTCTGATGACCAAGGCGTCACACTGGACATCGAGGATGACGGCATCGGTGTCGATATCGACGCCGTGGAAGGTGGTCACATGGGGCTGGGCATCATGCGGGAACGAGCTGAGGAGATCGGCGCGGAGTTCGACGTCCACAGGATCGATCCCACCGGCACTCAGGTGATCGTGCGTTGGACCGTGCCTGACGCCGCCGGCTGGGAGGGCGACGTGGAGGACGCGTCCCGAGGGAGATGGCAACCCATCTCAGGGTGACGCCCCAGGCATCTTCACTCCCGTAAGCCCGAACAGCAAAGTCTCCGTGACCACGTCCAGAGCGCGCTCCTGGGGGAGACGGCCGGTCAGAACATTATGCGCGGCCGTCACTATCACAAGTCCGAGCATCGTGATCATCCAGGTGGGCGGCAGGGACCTTGAGAATTCCCCGGAGGCCCGCCCGCGCTCAAAGAGTGCCATCACGGGGCCGGCGAAACGCTGCTCCAACTGCAGGCCGCTTTCCTCCGCCCGGTCCACCTTTGTGATCTGGGCGAGCAGGAAGCCGTAGCGGTCGCCGATGTCGAACATAGCGGTGACCAAACGGAGCAGGGCTTCGGTCGCAGTGTCTTCATCGAGCCGGCTGGCCGCGATGGCGTGCTCGGTCTCGTCGATCGCACGGTCCGCGATGGCGTGGATGAGCTCCTCGCGGGTGGTGAAATGCCGGTAGAGAGTGGCGCGCCCGATCCCTGAGGCCGCGGCGATGTCGCCCATGCCGATCGCCGGGTCCTCGGTGAGCAGCATAGTGGCGTGGTCGAGGATCCTTTCGCGGTTCCGCTCCGCGTCGGCCCGCCGCCCGTACGGGCGGGTGGCGGGCATAGGCCGAGAGTCCATCGTGCGTCTTCCCTACACGGCCGGTTCTTCGGCGGGGATCCCGGTCTCGACAGGCGCGTCGATCGTTTCGTCGACGGGCTCCACCGTCCCTTTCGGCAGCGAGCGGTCAAGCTGGTGCCCGGGCCACCAGATCCGCCGGCCGAGCACCGTCGCCACGCTGGGAATCAGGATGGAAGCCATGATGATGGCCACCAGAAGGATGCCGACCATCACAGAGAAGCCCATCTGGGAGAGCAGCGAGACGCCCGAGAGCATCATGGACCCGAACGTGCCCGCGAGGATCAGGCCTGCCGCGGCCACGGTCGGCCCGGCGTGTTGGACCGCCATCGCGGCCGCGTCGTGCGGTGATGCCCCCTCCATGATCTCCTCTCGGAGCCGGGTGGTGAGCAGGATGTTGTAGTCGGAGCCTACCGCCACGACAAAGACGTAGCAGATCATGGGCATCATGAACATGGTGCCCGCGTCCCCCATGACGCCCTGGAACGTGATGACCGACGCTCCCAGGGTGGCGCCGAACCCCAGCCAGACGCCCACGAGAAGATGGAGGGGAGCGATCACGCTCCGCAAGAGGATCACCAAGATGATCAAGATCAGCAGCGCTGCGGCGGGGAAGACCACCGAGTAGTCACGGTTGACCGCGGAGCGCATGTCGGCGAACGCCATGGTCTGACCGCCGACCACCACCCGCTCTCCGGGCTGGGCGGCGGCATGGACGAGGTCCTTGATCTTGTTGACCGCATTGAGCGCCTCGGTGCTGTAGGGCGAGGCCTTCAGACTGACGTTGATTGCCGCGGTCGTGCCGCTCTTGTTGAGCACGGCGGGAGCGACCGCGCCCACTCCGTCGGCGCCGGCCAGAAGGGTCGAGAGCTTCGTCAAGTCAGCCGCCGGCACGGGCTTTGAAGACGTCACATAGATCTGGGTGGGGCTGAGCGCGCCGGCCGGGAACGATTGTTCCAATTGCCTGGTGGCCTCGGCCGATTTGGTGTTGGAGGGCAGCGAGCCGGAGATGTCGTAGTTCGAGTGCATGAACAGGGTGCCCGCTGCCAAGGCCACCAGGACGACGCCGGAGATGAGCCCCATCCTGCCCGGATGACGGGCGATCTGCCCCGCCAGGCCCTTCCACACCCGGCTCCTGGGAGCGGACTTCCACCCCTTGGAGGGCCAGAACACCTTCGGCCCGATGAGACTCAGTATCGCCGGGATAAGCGTTAGAGAGGCAAGGAGCATGAGGGCCACCGCCACTATGAACGCCGGCGCCATGGTCTTGAACGACTTGAGGTCGGACAGGAGCATGGTGACCATGGCTGCCACCACGACCAGACCCGACGAAGCGATGGCCTGACCCACGCGGGTGACCGACGTGCTGACCGCGCCTCCTGCGCAAAGAACTGGAGCGCTGTCTTGCCAAGGCGCGAGCCGCGGGCGCCGACGAGGAGAGCATGGAGGCGCTGTTTCGCGATGCTCTGCGCTCTACAGCGGAGCAGTCCGTAGCATGAGCGCGGTTCTCGCTGCGCATGCGCTCGGCAAACGCTACGGTCACCACTGGGCGCTCTCTGATTGTAGTCTCGAGGTGCCCGAAGGACAGGTCGTCGGTCTGGTCGGGCCCAACGGGGCCTGCAAGACGACCCTCCTGCACTTGGCCGTCGGTCTCCTGCGGCCCACCTTTGGCGTCATCGAGGTCCTTGGCGGCCGGCCCGGGGGAGATGCGCAAGGTCGCCTTCGTCGCCCAGGAGACGCCCCTCTACTCCGGACTATCGGTCGCGGACCATCTACACCTCGGTACCTGGCTCAATCGGGGCTGGGACGCCGACGTGGCCCGCGAGCGCATCGTCCGGCTCGGACTCGATCCCAAGCAGAAAGCGGGCAGCCTCTCGGGCGGTCAGCGCGCCCGGCTTGCCCTCACCCTGGCGATCGCCAAGCGCCCGGACTGCTCATCCTCGACGAGCCGCTCAGCAGCCGCGATCCGCTGGCGCGGCGCGAGTTTCTGAAAAGCCTGATGGAGATCGTCGCGGAATCGGGCGTCAGCATCATCTTCTCCTCCCATCTGGTATCCGACCTGGAACGTGTCTGCGAATACATGGTCGTGCTGGTCGATTCACGGGTGCAACTCGCGGGTGAGATGGAGGCGCTGCTTTCGTCGCACCACCTGCTCACCGGCCCCCGCCGTGACCCTCGCAGTCTCCCGGCCGGCCAGGAGGTCATCGAGGAGAGCCACACCGATCGGCAAGCACCCTGCTGGTGCGTACCGAGGAGCCGATCATCGACCCGGCCTGGACTGTAGCGCCGGTCAGCTTGGAGGACCTCGTGCTTGCCTACATGAGGCGGCCGGCGGGAGCCGGCGAGTCCCACCCGCACCTTTCGGAGGTGCGGTCATGATCCGCCTGGCCTGGCGTCAGTTCCGCGCGCAAGCCGCGGTGGCTTTCGCGGTACTCCTCATCGTGGGCATCGTGGTGGCGATCACCGGGCAGCCGCCGGTCGGCAGTTGCCAGTGGCTGAAGGATGCGCTCACCCTGATCGTCTACGCGGCCCCCGTGCTCGCCGGCTTGTTCTGGGGCGCGCCGCTCCTCGGTCGCGAACTGGAGACCGGCACCTTCCGCTTGGTCTGGACGCAAGGCATCACCCGCCGGCGCTGGCTGCTGGTGAAGATCACGCTCGTTGGTCTCACGGGCGTCGTGATAGCCGGGGCGTTCGGCCTCTTATCGACGTGGCAGCATGCCCCCATCGAAGCGATGGTCGTGGACCGCATCATCCCGGGCGTGTTCGATGTGCGCGGCTTCGTCGCCGCCGGTTATGCCGCCTTTGCCTTCACCCTCGGGCTGACGAGTGGAGCGCTGCTACGCCGCACCCTGCCGGCGATGGCGGCCACCTTGGTCGGCTACGCCGTGGTCCGGATAGTGGTGGTCGAAGCGGTCCGGGCGCACTTCGCAACGCCGCTGACGTACACCGGGCCAAGCAACGACCCGGGTGGCTGGGTCGTCTCGCGGGCAGGCGACGTGCTCCGCTACCACCCCGACAGCCGGTTCTGGGCTTTTCAGGGATATGAGACGGCGCTTTTCCTCGGGCTCGCGGTCATCCTGGCTGTTTTCTGCTTGTGGTGGGTGCAGCGGCGGCTGAGCTGAGGTGGGCGGGCCTGCTCGAGGAGATCAGCGAATCTGAGCGGGGTGACATCGGGCTGAGACGCTGACGGCGCCAAGAATGCCGTCGACCTCTTCCATCGTCAGCGTGCTTCTCTCCCAGAGAGACAAGCCCACCTGGTCTATGGTCGCCGACACCCAGGGATCAGTGATGATCGCCCGTGCGGTGTCGCAAAGATCCTCGGCGTAGGCTCTGCCTAGGCTGCCGTCTCCTCCCAAGCACTCGCTAGCGGCCTTGGCGGCCTTCGCGAGATCGAGATCACCGCCGTGAAATCCGAATTGCCTTTCCGCCTCATAACCCGCCAAGACCGTGATGAGCCAATCGTCGAGATGCCGGCGGCCGGCGGGGTGGCTCATGACCCCGGGTCCCAAAGCAGGGAATTCAACGTCGGTGACCCCGGGGAAGAGGTCCCAGAAGAGCGCAAAGGCGGAAACGGGCCGGAAACCCGAATCGAGGTAGATCCTCTTTGCGAGGCCACATACCCGCCTGCGATCGACGGTGGCTTCGCGGAAGGGCAGCCCCAGGAACCGAGCGACGACTGCGTGGCTGGCTTCGTGAAGAGCGCCTATCCCGATCCAACTGTAGCCGTAGTCGCGGCATCCTTGAGCCACGTGGTTCTTCCTTCGGTTCTCGGTAGCTTGCGAGGTCCTCTCCCTACTAATACCCATCGACGAGAGGACCAAATGGCAGGTTTCATCCACCTTCTTCTGATAGGCCCAGTCCCCGCCCTGTCCGGACCCGGAGCTGGCATGTACTTCTATGACCCGCCACAGAAAACCGACTCTCGCCGCCATTCGGGACAACCCGACCCTTCATCCGCGGGCAGTCGCTCTCGTGCGGGAGCGCTTTCCCCGTCTCAAGTGGCACCTGCACGCGGATTCTCCGGACTCGTCGCAGGCGTTCGCGCTGAGCGCCTTCCTCCCGGTGCTCGAGTTTCCCGACAAGGACCAGATCCTGGACGCCTTCGTCACACACGCTCTCCCGATCATCCCCAGCCGTGCCGACCGGTCCTGGGACGTCCTGCCCGAATACTCCAGCCCCCGGCTCATGTGGGAAAGCGGCAAGGGGGAGCCGACCGCCATCGACATCCTCCTGGTCGCCGAAGATGCCGTCGTGTGCGTCGAGTCCAAGTTCCGCGTGGACGCGCGCCAGGGCTGGGGCAAGTGCAGCCAGCCGCCGCGGCTCTGCAATGGCTTTCATGGCCCGGGCTCTGATTGGAAAGGGACTGCGGCCGGCTGCCGTCTCGAGCTACCGGATGGCGATCGGGGACCGCGGCTCTACTGGCAGGTGGCGCGCCGGTACTTCCGGGAGGAGGTGCTGGTGGAGCAGATCCCGCCGGCCGTGTGTCCCTTCTTGAGCGACTACCAATTGATGAGGAACTTTCTGTTTGCCGCGCGGTATGCCGAGGAGGCGGCGATGCCCTGCTTCGGGGGGATAGGCATCGTGCCGGCAGCGAGGGCCGCGCCGCTCGCGGCGGGAGTCGAAAGGTTCAAGCGCGAGTTGCTCTTGCCTGGGGCCGCTGAGCGCTTGGCGGTCGCATCATACGAGGATTATGTGGCCTTGCTTGGTGCTGCTTCGGCGGAGGAGCAAGAACTGGCCAGCTTCTTGGCAGGGCTGCTTGGGTGAAGGTACGCTAGCGACTGGTTTTTTCCTTAGGTGTGCCCTTCACCCCACCTTCTTAGGAATTGCCGAACTCCCCGCCCCCGGCGCCCACTTCTTGGCTGAAGCGGTCCCGTCCCCATAGTTCTCAGTCTCCCGCCGCCCGATCGTGTCGACCGGCTCCGGCACGGGCGGCAGGGCCGGGCTGGGAGCAGGGGATTTGGCGGCGGGACCACCACTGGCGCTCCGCGGTTGCCGGGCACGCCGCCGCCCCAACACCTCCTCCAGGTCAAAAACCTCCTCAGCGACAATAGCCAACCCCCGCTTGTGGTTGTTCTGCAGCCTTCCGCGCACCAGGAAGTAACTGGCCCGGGCCACCACCGGGGCGATCTTGGGGAGCCGCTTCTCGAAGCACACACACTCAAAGAGCCCGTAGGCATCCTCGAGGGTCAGGAACATCGTCCTTTTCCCCGAACGCATCCACGGGTTCTGGGCGCGCTCGTAGACGCCGGCCACCGTCACCGGGACCTCGTCTCCCAGGGCGGGGAGTTCGTAGCTCATGCGGACGCCCATCCGGCGGAGCTCCTCCTCGTAGAGTTCGAGAGGATGGCAGCTCACGGTGAGTCCGAGAAGCTCGAGTTCGGAGCGGACTTTGTCCTCGAGACTCCAGGAGCGCTCGAGTCCGGCCTTGCTGGGAGGGGAGAAGAAGGCGCGGAGCTGGCCGCGGCGTTGCCCAGTGGAGCCGGCCAGGGCTTCCAGGCGGTCGTGCAGGAGCGGCAGGCGCCAGAGGAGCTCGGTGCGGTCGGGCTCGAGCGAGTCGAAGGCGCCCACCCGGATGAGATTCTCAGCCACGGGATAGTCGATGCGGGTGCGCAGATAGAAGTCCTCGAAGCTCTCGAAGGGACCGTGGCGGCGTTCCTGCTCGATGCGGTCGAGGGAGCGGTCGCCCATCTGCTTGAGGTAGGAGAGGCCGACGCGCAGGGCCCGGCCGGCGTCGGGGGCGACGCCGGTGCTGGGGGCGAGGCAGGCGCCGGGCTCCACGCCTGCCCGGGAGCGGGGGGAGCGGGCGGGACTTGAGTCGCCGGCAAGGCGGCCGGCGTTATCGCGGGCTGCGAGGGTGTGGAGGGTGCCCAGGAGGAGGTCGCCCGGGCGGGCGCGGGTGGCGGCGCCGCTTTGCGGCGCCGCGCCGTCAGGTGGTGACTCCGACCCCGGTTCTAGACTGGCCGCCGGCGGGGCGGCACTATCAGGTCCAGACGGAGCATTTTTCGCCCCAATATCCCGGTGCTCCAACGCCGCCTGCAGGGCTTCAGCATAGGCTTGGTCCCCATCCTGCTCGGCGGCCAACTCGGCCAGATCGGCGTCGGTCAGACCCCAGTCGTGCTCGGCGGTCCAGGCCTGATCGAAGGGGTTGTAGGGCGCTTGCGCCGGCGCCACCTCATCCTCCACGGTGAACCCGCGCCCGGAAAGGTTGATGTCCATGGGCCGCACCTCGAGCCCGAAACGCCGCGCATCGTTGAGCACGGTCCGCGGCGTATAGAAGCCCATCGGGTAGTTGTTGAGGATGGAGCACAGGAACTCGGCCGGGTAGTAGGCCTTGAGGTAGGCGGTGGCATAGGCGATGACCGCAAAACACACCGAGTGACTCTTGTTGAACCCGTAGGCGGCAAACCCCTCCAACTGGCGGAAGACCTCCCGCGCCGCGTCCTCCGGCACGCCCCGGGCGACTGCCCCGCCGATGAAGGTCTCGCCTATCTTGGCCATCTCCTCGCGGCTGCGGTCGCGGGTCATGGCGCGGCGGAGGGAGTCGGCGTCGGCTAGGTCGAAACCGGCCACCGACTGGGCTATGCGGAGCACCTGCTCCTGATAGAGGATCACCCCGTAGGTGTCGGCGACGGCGGCGGCCATGTCGGGGTGGGGGAGGACCACCGGCTCCACGCCCCAGCGGCGGTCGATGAAGGGGCCGATCATCTCGGCCTCCAGCGGACCGGGCCGGTAGAGGGCGATGGCGGCGATGACGTCGTCGAAGTCCCGTTCCTGCAGGCGGCTGGCGAGGTTGCGCTGGCCGGCCGACTCCAGCTGGAACAGCCCGATGGATCCCCCGTTGCTGATGATCTCGTAGGCGGCGGGGTCGTCGGGGGGCAGGTCGTAGGGGCGGATGCGGCGCCCGGTGCGCTGCCGCACGATGTGGCACGTCTCCGACACGGCCGAGTGGGTGCGGAGGCCGAGGATGTCCATCTTCACCAGGCCCAGAGCGGCGACGTCGTCCTTGTTGAACTGGATGACCACCACCCCCTTGGCCGCCCACTGGAGCGGGGCGTAGTAGGTGATGGGCCGGTCGGTGATGACGAAGCCCCCCAGGTGGGTGCCGAGGTGCATGGGGTAGGAGTCGAGGCGTTCGATGAGGTCGAGCAGGCGCGCGTAGCGGCCTTCGGGGCGTGCGGGGGCGCCGGGCGTGAAGCCGCCCCGGCCGTCGGGTGCCGGAGGCGCCGCAGGCTCCGCGTGGGCCGAGTCCTGCAGCGGCGAGTCGCGCAGCTCCGGCCAGGCGCCGGCCAGGTACTCCCGTATGCGCGCCGCGTCCCCGTGGTGGGGCACGTGCTTGGCCAGGGCGTTGATCTCGGTGGGGGCGTATCCCAGGGCCTCGGCCACGATCCGGACCGCCGAGCGGGGGCTCATCGTGTTGATGTTGGCCACCACAGCCACATTCTGGTTCCCGAAAGTCTTGTAGATGTGGTCGATCACCTCGTCCCGGCGCGAGGAACAGAAGTCCACGTCGATGTCGGGCATCTCGCGGCGGTTGGGGTTGAGGAACCGCTCGAACAGCAGGTTGTGGCGGATAGGTTCGCTGGCGGTGATATCCAGCGCGTGACAGACGATGGAGTTCCCAGCGCTGCCCCTCCCGCTACACGCCACCCCCTGGGCGCGGGCCCACCTGACGATGTCGTGCACCACCAAGAAATAATGGGCGAAACCCATCTGCTGGATCATGCGGAGCTCCTTCTCCAGAAGCTCCACGGCCCGGGGCGGCACCGGCTTGTACTTACGGGCGATGCCGCGGAAGCAGCGCTTGGCCAGCAGCGAATAGGCGGTCTCGCCGCGCGGCACCTCGATCTGCGGGAAGTGGTAGGTGCCCAGGTCGAGGTCCACGGTGCAGCGCTGGGCTATCTCCCAAGTGGCCTCCAGGGGGTCCGCGTGGGGTGGGGGCGCCGCTGCGACCTGCTGGTGCATGTCGGCCGGCTCCGGCCCGCAGATCGACCTGCCCGCAATGCTTGTTGCAATGCAACACTCCTGCATCAGGACGACTCGGGACGGTGCGAATTGTCGGCGGTGGCAGTCCGTCTCCGATCTGGTGCAGGCCGGACCCCGCGCCGCGGTTGTTGCAATATTAGTTGCAATGCAATTGTTCTGCACATCACCGGCGTCCCACGGGTCGTACGGCGGGGGCCCATAGAATGCAATAGAACTTGCATTACAATCATCATGCATAACAGAAGAGCGGGGCGCGTCGGGTTCGGGGGAGTCGGGCGCCTCGATCAACTCCAGCAGGGGCGCCGCTAAAGCCTCTATCTCAGCCTTAGTCTTGAGGCAACGGGCGCCGGGATCCGGGTCGGGATACCCGGAGAGCGGCTTGTCATGGCCGGCCGCTCGGCAGATGAGGTGGATCGCCCTATCGGTTCCTCGAGCGTAGTGGGCATTTGTGGTGAGGACGGTGCGCAGTCTGCAGGCGCGCGAGAGGGCGGCGAGTCCCAGGCAGTAGGTGAGGCAAGAGAGGCGCCAGGGCCGGTCGTCCCGGTGGAAGCCGACATCGTAGTCGGCGGGGTTGAGGCGTTGCGGGTGGCCCTGGGGGAGGTCGGGGCGCGGGGCGGCTTTGCGCGTCCGCGTCAGTGAGGAGAAGGAAGTGTACTTGTGCGGCGGCGAGGTGGTGCGGGTCGGTGCAACATACGTTGCAGTGCAACAATTCTGATTTACAGCGGAGGGCTGGGGAGCGCCAGGCGCCCGGTCGGGGGCCGGGGGAGTGTCCGCCGCCTCATGCCGCAGGCGGTTGCCGATGGCCGGGGCCTTCTTGACCACCTTCGTGCCGTGCTGCCCGGCGTGCGCCTCCTGGTGAGGCTCGTAGCCGAAGTATTGCAACTCTACATAGAGGTGGGCGGCGCCGAAGATGTCGCGGAGGCTGAGGAGGGCGGCGTGGGCGTCGGCGTCGCGGCCGGCGTCCACCAGGAAGCCGATCTCGCCGTGCCGGCAGCCGGTGAGGCAGATGAGGCCTTCTGCGTGGGTGCGCAGCGAGTCGATGGTGACGAGCGGCGGGTGCTCGCGTTCGGGGTCGGCCAGGTGGGCGGCGGAGACCAGGCGGCAGAGATTGGCGTAGCCCTCGCGAGTCTCGGCCAGGAGGACCAGGTGGTGCGGGTCGGTGGCGGGTTCCGGGGCGGCGCCCGGTTCGGGCACCGGCTTCTCGTCGGGTGCCGGCAGTAGCGACTCCACCCGGATCTCGGCGCCGAACACCGGCCTGACCCCCTGCTTGCCGCAGGCCTTGGCGAAGCGGACGGCCCCATAGAGACCGTCGTGGTCGGTGAGGGCGAGGGCCGGTTGCCCCGACTCGGCCGCCCGGGCCACCAACTCCTCGATGCGGCTGCCCCCGTCCAGGAACGAGAAGTTCGAGTGGACATGCAGGTGCACGAACGGGGGAGAGGGGGCGGGCGGCGCTTCGCGGGCGAATGCCATCTCCTCGTGCTTTTTGAGCGGACGGGTGTAGCCGAACTTGTGGATATCGCCGTAGAGGGGGCGCGGCGCCGTCTGCGGCGAGTTGGACGGTGGCCCATCCGGCGTCTGCGGCGGTATGGAGCCCGCCGGCTGCCCGTCACGAGCGCCCGGTCCGAGGACGGGGTCGCCCGGGCCCTTGGTCCAGCCGTCCTTCGGGCCACTGCCGTGCTGCCGGATGTAGTCGTGGCTCGGCGGGATCTTCTGGACCGGGAAACGGCTGGCGTTCGGCTTTTTGGGATCGCTCGTATTCATTGCAATTAACTTTGCATTCTTAAAAAAAGCAATAGATATGGTAGTGGCAGGCAGGGGACGGTCGTAGTGATACGTCTGCTGAACATATGTTCGTTGAGGCCCGATTATAAACAAACGAATGTTCGGATAGCAAGAGCCGAGGCAGGGGGATCCCTGCGGTGCGCCACCCGTCCGCGCCGCGCGCTATGCTGAGACATCACGTCGCTTCGACGCGCCGCCGCCGACTGGAGGACGCACGTGGACAAGCTCGATCAGATCATCGCCGCCGCCGGGTTCCCCGATTTTCGCTGGACCGACGGCTCCAAGATCGCCGTGGGTCAGTGGGTGCGGCTCAAGTGCATCTACGCCTGCGACAACTTCGGGCGCAAGGCCAACTGCCCGCCGAACGTGCCCTCGGTGGAGGAGTGCGAGCGCTTCTTCTCCGAGTACGAGCGGATCGCTGTGATCCACCTGGAGGTGCCGGGGTGCGACGACGCCGGGTACTGCGAGTGGCGTACGGCCAACAACGAGGCGCTGGTCGCACTGGAGCGGGACGTCTTCCTGGCCGGTCATCACAAAGCCATGGTACTGTTGTCGGGCACCTGCTCGGTCTGCCCCGAGTGCGCCACCACGCGGGAAGGCTGCCTGCACCCGGGATCCGGCCGGCCGACGCCGGAGGCCCTGGCCATGGACGTGTTCGCCACGGTGCGGAGCGTGGGATATCCCATCGAGGTGCTCACCGACCGGTCGCATACCATGAACCGGTACGCATTCCTGCTGGTGGAGTAGGAGCGGGCGGCCGGGCCGGGCGGCCGAGGCCGGGTGGTCGGTGGGCGCGGGCCGGGTACATTGAGGACCATGGACGAGGTGCGCGCACATACCCCTGCTTATCTGGCGCTGCACGAGTCGGGCGAGCTGGCCGAGCGGGCCCGCCGCGCGCAGGCGATGCTGCGCCGCTGCGTCACCTGTCCGCGCAACTGCCGTCCCGACCGGACCGTCGGTCAATTGGGTGTCTGTCGGATAGGCGCCGTGGCTCAGGTTGCCAGCCACGGCCCGCACTTCGGGGAGGAGCGCCCATTGGTGGGTCGGGGGGGCTCGGGCACGATCTTCTTCGCCGGCTGCAACCTCCAGTGCGTCTACTGCCAGAACCACGACATCAGCCAGCCGTCTGCGAGGACGCCCGCGCTGCGGCACGAGTGGCTGGCGCCGACCCAGCGTCTCGCGGAGATGATGTTGGACCTGCAGGCGCGCGGCTGCGAGAACATCAACTTCGTGTCGCCCAGCCACGTGGCGCCGCAGATATTGGCCGGGATAGCCGCCGCCGCGGAGGGCGGGCTCCGGCTGCCGCTGGTCTACAACTCCGGCGGGTACGACGCGGTGCATACCCTGCGCCTGCTGGAGGGGGTGATGGACATCTACATGCCCGACATGAAGTACAGCGACCCAGCTATCGGCGAGCGCCTGTCAAGCGTGGCGGACTACGTGCTGCGTAACCGCGCGGCGGTCAAGGAGATGCACCGGCAGGTGGGCGACCTGGCCGTCGACGAGCGGGGGGTGGCTACCCGAGGGCTGTTGGTGCGGCACCTGGTGCTGCCCGACGTGCTGGCGGGCACGGCCGATGTCGCTCGTTTCCTGGCAGAGGAGGTGTCGCGGGACACCTACATCAACGTCATGGACCAGTACCGGCCGGCCTTCAAAGCGGCGCGTGAGGACTTCGAGCGCCTCTGCTCAGGCATCTGCCGTCCGCTGACCGCCGGCGAATACCGGCAGGCGGTCGAGGAAGTCCGGGCGGCCGGGCTCTGGCGCCTGGACGGCTTGGTCCCAGATGGATCGACCCCGAGCCCCAGAGAGGAGTGCCCGTGAGCATCGAGATGCCCGAGGCCACCATCCTCACCCGGCAGCTGCAGGCCGCGCTCGCCGGCAAGTCTGTCGCCGGCTACGCGCTCAAAGATGCCGCCAAGCTGCAACAGGCAGGCTTCTTCAACAAGGACTCGGCCGCCTTGGAGTGGTTGGTGGGGCGTGCGGTCGAGGCTGCCGTCTGTCGCGGCAACACCATGCTGCTGGAGTTCACAGGAGACGAGCGGCTCATCATCTTCCCCGAATATGGGGGAGAGGTGCTCTTCCGCAAGCCCGGCGGCCCGCTTCCCGAGAAGTACCATTTTCGGCTCGACTTCTCCGATGGCTCCGCGCTCACCGTGCGGATCAACTCTATCGGCGGTGTGCACGCGCTCGATGCGGCGGCGCTGGCCGAACACTACATCTACAGGCGGGACTTCGACCCGCAGAAGTTCTCGCCCGACGCACCGGAGCTCACGGCCGAGCGGTTCGCCGAACTCCTCGCCGCTGCGCTGCGCCAGCTGAAGACGGTGATCGTAGGGAAGGACGCCTTCGTAGTGGGGCTCAGCAACGCGGCCTTCCAGGACATCATCTTTCGGGCGGGGCTGCACCCCACGCGCCTGGGGGCGGATCTGACCGGCGCCGAGGCCGGCGCCCTCTACGGCGCTCTGCGCCTGGTGGTGTCGGAGCGGATGCGCTTGGGCGGCAAGGCCGGCTTCCGCGACCTCCATGGCGAGCCCGGACGGTATGAAGCGGCCATGGGTCCGGGCATGAAGGGCCGCGCCTGCCCGCGCTGCGGCACTGCCGTCCAGAAGATCGCGCACGGGGGCGGTGAGGTGTTCGTCTGCCCCGGCTGCCAGGTGTAGTCGGCCGAGAGCCGCTCCCCGCCGGTCGCGGCGGATGAGCAGGGTCACCGCAAGCAGCGCCCACGATACCAGTCCGGCGATTATCCGCGGGCGAAGCCACGTGGCGAACCCATCAATGGGCAGCACCGGGTAGCTGAGCATCAGCGGCAGCAGCACACCCAGCCAGTGCGAACCTCCGCTTCGCTCCGCCTATCGGACGGCGTCCCCCGGCGGCCCCTGGGCCGCCGGGGGTAGGCGGGGTGTTACTCCTGCCTCATCACGATGCCGTCGATCTTGGTCTTGGCTTCCCGCAGGACCTCGCGGATCTCGTCGAGTTTCTGCTTGTCGCCGAGAGTCCGCTGGATGGCTGAGGCGAAATCGCCGAACATCCAGCGCATCTCGCGCATCGCCTCCGGGCCGCCGCTGGACGCGAACCAGGAACCCCAAGCCGCGCCGCGCGGGCCGTGGCCGTGGTGGCATTCGCCACGCGGCGGCTGCTTGGCGTCGGCGCCTTCGCCCTCGGCGCCCTCCGCGTCCTCCGCGCCCGCGCCGGCAGCTTCGCCTGCCTCAGCGCCGGGAGCCGCACAATGGGGTCCCGCACTTTCAGACCTGAAGCCGCGCGGGCCGGGCCCGAACGGGAACGGCGGGAACGGCGGATGGAATCCCTCACCGTGACGGCCGTGTCCCTGCCGCTCCTTATGCCCCTGCAGGTACGCCTCGCCCGACTCGGTGATGGAGTAGACCTTCTTCCCGTCCTGCTCCACGGACTTTACGTAATCCTGGTCTTCGAGCGCCTGCAGCGTGGGGTAGATCACGCCCGGACTGGGGCTGTAGATGCCGCCGGAACGCTCTTCCATCTCCCGGATGATGTCGTAGCCGTGGCGGGGTTGCTCTTTGAGCAGTTCCAGGATGGCGAACTTGACGTTGCCCCTGCCGTAGTAGCTGCCGCGGGGGCCGCGAAGCCCGAACGGTTCGTTTCGATAAGGATGCATGTTTCATTCCTCCGTGAGGTTGCTACACAAGTGTATTCGATAGATCGAAACCTATCGTAAACCGATTATCGAAGCGCGTCAAGGGGCGGCCGGTGCGCGTCTCGCGGCTACGCCTATCGTTCTTCTTCGTTTGGGCGTTGTGCGTCGCTCTCACTATCGCTACGATGGGGAGCAAGTCTGCGGCCCTCGGCGCCGGGCGATCGAGAGGAGGAAGCGCACAACATGGCAGGTCTGGCCACCTTTTTGAGGTCGCCGTTCGTGCCCCAGCCTACCCTAGCGGACGGCGACGTGGCCATCATGGGCGTCCCGTACGACGAGGGCACCACGGGGCGCTCTGGCACCCGCGAGGGGCCGGCCGCGCTGCGCTACATCTCCGGCCAATGGGCCTACCGCGAAGGGTCCGAGGCGTTCTGGGATGGTGAAGCGAGTCTCTCCCTGCTCGAAGGGGTGCGCTTCGTGGATACCGGCGACGTCTACCTGCCGCCCACCGCCCAACCCGAGGTCACCTTCCCGCTCATCGGCACCCGGCTGGCGGAACTGCTGCGCTCCGGCCTGCTCCCGGTGGTGCTGGGCGGGGACCACTCCATCACCTACCCATTGCTGCTCGGCGTGCAGCGGGTGCGGGGCGAGCGCGTGCCGCCGGTGCAGTTGGTCCAGTTCGACGCTCACATGGACTACTGGAACGACATCGGGGGCGAGTTCTTCACTCACGCCAGCCCTATCATCCGCGCGCACGAGGACGAGGTGGCAGGCCACATCGTGCAGTACGGCATCCGGAGCCTGCACGGCGAGGCTGACAACGTGGACCTGGCTCGGGCACGAGGCGTCATCACCCACTGGTGCGAGCCGACCAAGCGGCAGATGGAGGACTACGGCATCGCCCGGCTGCTCGAGCCCGTGGAACCGGATGTGGACACCTGGATCACCTTCGACATCGACTGCCTCGATCCGGCGATAGCTCCGGGCACCGGCGTGCCGGAACCGGGCGGCTTCTCCTATTACGAGGCGCGGGCGCTGCTGCGCGGAGTGGCCGACCGGGCGAACGTCATCGGGATGGACCTGGTGGAGGTGTCACCCCGCTACGATCCGGGCGAACTGGCGGCGCTGCACGGCGTCCGGTTGATCCTCGACGCCGTCGGCGCGGTGTTCGAGAAGCGCAAGCAGCCGGATTTCTTCTTCTGACGAAGGGACGGTGAGCCGTCCCGCGCTCCGCACGTGCGGAGCGCTCGGCCGCTGTGCGTACGCACCGTGCAGCGATGGCGGGCGATCTCGTACCAAAGTTGTATGGCGCCCGGCATGTTGCCCGTCCATCCTGGCGCCATCTCTCCTGATTGCCGTCCGGCGTTGCGCTTCGCCCATTCGTACGCGACGCCGGCGGCAGCCCTCGTTCGCCGCTAGGACGCCGGCGGGGTGTCGGGCGCGAACCCTCTCCGGATCGTGTTCTCGGTGACAACCCGTGGCTCCATGAACTGCAGCAGGTAGTCGGGGCCGCCGGCCTTGGAGCCCACGCCGCTCATGCGCGAGCCGCCGAACGGCTGGCGTCCGACCATTGCGCCGGTGATCGGGCGGTTGATGTAGAGGTTGCCGACGCGGAGCTCGCGCGCCGCCCGCATGATGTGCGCCGGGTTGCGGGAGTAGAGGCCGCCGGTGAGGCCGTACTTGACGCCGAGCGCCAGTTGGAGCGCTTCCTCGAAGTTCGCCGCGCGAAGGACGGACAGCACCGGCCCGAAGATCTCCTCTTGGGCGATGGTGGCCGTCGGCGGGACGTCGGCAAAGAGGTGCGGCGGGATGAAGTAGCCAGGCTCGTCGTGCCTGACCGCCTCCGCGGGGGTCTCGGCGGGGCCTACTGTAGCTTCTTCCGGCGGGTCTTGCTCCTCCATGAGCGGAGCGGGGCTGTGGTCGTCCGGAGCGAAACCGGCGGCGGCTAATGGGCCGGACGGCGCGTCGGCCGCGGCGGCTTCCGGCACCGGCCCGGCCTCCGGTTCGACAGCCAGTTCAGCGGTCGGTTCAGCGCTCGGCTGGGCGGCTGGCTTGGCCGCTTCTGCGGCCGCGTTCCAGCCGTCCGGCGGCACCAGCAACTTCGCCTCGCCTTTGCCGATCTCGATACAGCGCAGGATGCCGTCGCGGGCGCCGGCGCTTATGACCGGGCCCACGCGGGTGGCGGGGTCGGCGGGGTCGCCGGTCCTGAGGCTGGTAGTGGCCTGAGTGAGACGGCCAAGGAACTGGTCGTAGATGGTGTCGAGCACAACCACCCGGCTGCACGCCGAGCATTTCTGCCCCGCGTAACCGAAGGCCGAGGTGATGACGCCTTCCACCGCCGCGTCCAGGTCGGCGTCGGTATCCACGATGATGGCGTTCTTGCCGCCCATCTCGGTGATGACGCGCTTGATGTTGCGCTGGCCGGGCTTCACGCCGGCCGCCTGCTCCATGATGAGGGTCCCTACATCCAGGCTGCCGGTGAAGGCGATGAGGTCCACGCGCGGGTCGGCGGTCAGGTAGTCGCCGATCTCGGCGCCCGGCCCGGGCATGAAGCTGAGCGCCCCGCCGGGCACGCCGGCCTCGTGGAGGATGCGCACCATGGCATATCCGAGGATCGGGGTGGGGGTGGCCGGCTTGAAGACCACGCTGTTGCCCGCCACCAACGCCGCCGCCACCATCCCGGTGGGGATGGCCAGTGGGAAGTTCCACGGGGCCACGACGACGGCCACGCCGCGCGGCTCGTAGAAGAAGAGGTCGCTCTCACCGGGCACGTCGCTCAGCTGCCACACCTCGGACAGCCGTAGCATCTCCCGGCCGTAGTATTCGAGGAAGTCGATAGCTTCGCAGACGTCGGCGTCCGCTTCGCGCCAGGGTTTGCCGGCCTCCAGCACCTCCAAGGCCGACAGTTCGAACCGCTGCTGCCGCATAGCGGCCGCCGCCTTGAACATGACGTCCGCCCGCTCGGCGGCCGGGGTGTCGCGCCAGAAGTGGAAGGCGCCGGTGGCGCTGTCCAGGGCCCGATCGGCCTCGGCCTGGGTCGCCGCCGCCACCCGGCCGACGATCTCGTTGGGCCGGGCGGGGTTGGTGGATGCGATCCACTCGCCCGTCAGCACCGGCGAGCCGTCGATGAGCAACGGGTAGTCACGTCCCGCACTCGCTGCGATGGTCACCAGCGCCTTCTTCATAGCGTCACGGTTGGCTTCGCGGCTGAAGTCGGCGTGAGCTTCGTTCTGGAACGGGACGCAGCACGGGGCTTCGCCGGCGACTTCTGCCGCTTCGGCCATGGGTCGCGCGGTCGGGGAAGACGGAGCGAACGGCTTGGCCGTCGGGGTCTCCGCGGCGGCAGCCGCACCGATGGCCTCCTCGGCCGCAAGCGTCAGGGCCGGCGGCACCAGCAGCGCCTCCACGTCTTCATGCTGGGCGAACGCCAGACGTAGGAAGGACTCGTTGGCGGTGTTCTCCAGCAGACGCCGGACGAGGTACGCCATCCCGGGGATGAGTTCGCCCACCGGCACGTACTCGCGTACGCGGTAGCCCTGGCGCAGGCAGGTCCGGCGGATCGAGTCCGCCATGCCGTGCAGAACCTGGATCTCGACGGCTTGGGGTGGCAGTCCGGCCGCTTCCGCCGCCGCTATGCCCACCGCGATGCTGCGCAGGTTGTGCGAGCCCAGTGCCGGCCGGGTCCATTGCCAGTTGTCGATGAGCCTCTTCGCCAGCTTCTCGAACTGGACGTCTGTCTCCGACTTCCGGGTGAACACCGGCGGGGGCCAATGCTCCTGCGCGGCTAGAATGGTCTCGTAGTCCCAGTACGCGCCCTTGACCAGACGCACGGTGAACGGGGTACCGCGGTCCTTGGCCAGGTAGATCAGGCCTTGGACGATCTCCGCGCTGTCCCGCAGGTAGGCCTGGACCACTATCCCGAGATGCGGCCAGTCGCGGAGTTCCGGATCCCGGCAGAGGTCGGCGAACGCCGCGTACGTGAGATCGCGATGGACGAAGCGCTCGATATCGATGGTCAAGAATGCGTTCTTTTCCCGGGCTTTCACGAACAGCGGCTTCAAAGCCGAGACCAAGGCGCGCCGTGACCCTTCGAAATCGAGCGGATCGATCTGCGAGTACAGAGAGCTCACCTTCAGGCTGATGTTGACTCTCGGATCGGGGCCGTACGGCGACTCGTCGACCATGCGGTCGTTGCCCCAACGGGCGACCTTGGCCGGGAGGTAGTCAAGCAGGTCGTGGTAGCGGCGGGCGTACTCGTCGGCTTCGGCGTCGCTGAGGCAGGCCTCGCCCAGGAGGTCCAGGGTGAAGCCGGTGTGCCGGCGGCGCAGGTGCTTGAGGGTGGGAAGGGCGTCGGTGGCGTCCCGCCCGGCGATGAGCGTCTCGGCCATGTAGTGCATGCCCCGCTCGGTCAGCCGGGTGACCGCCCAACTCGGCAGCCGCCGCTTGTCGGTGGCCACCAGCCGGTCGAGGGGCCGGGGCGGGTTGACGCTGCCCAGATAGTCGCGCAGGTGACGCAGGAGGTCGCCCGAGTCGCGGATGCTGGGGTAGACGTCCACGAACCGGAAGAGCTGGGTCTTGAAGGCCGGGTCGGCCATGGTCTGGGCCAGGATGCGGCGCTGCATGGCGCGCCCGGTGACGTACGAGGAGATGGTCTTCGCCGGGCCGCGCTCGAGGGTCGCCTCGTAGAGGCGGGTGCCGATCTCATGGATGCGAAGCTCTAGGTCTACGGGAGCTTTAGGAACCGCACCGAGCTGGCCCGGAGGAGTTACCGCCTCCAGGTCAGCGGCAGCCTGGGCGCGCGCCTCTTCGCCGGCGGCCGCCACACTCGCGCCCGCCTGGTCCAGCGGGGGCAACTCCTTGCGCTCGGGCCAGGGCTCCAGTTCCTCTTCCAACTCGAAGTCGTCGTCGGGCTCGTCGCCGGCTTCCACGTCGATGGAAGGTTCAGGCTCGACGGGACTCTTCGGCTGTGGGCCCGGCGGGGCTGGCTGGGCAGCAGCGGGGGAGGCCGCGGCGAAGTCCGACAGGGTCACTGCTGGAACGGGCGGCTCCTCGCCGGTCGGTCGATCGGGGGTCATGTCTATTCGCCCCGATACTCGCGGTAGGCCTGCATGAACGTCGGGAAGCCGCAGGTGGGGATCACGAGGAGCATGGCGTGCATGATCTCGTCCTCGGTAGCGCCGGCTTCGCGGGCGCGGGCCACCTGGGTGGTCACGGAGGTCAGATGCAAGCTTGCCGCCGCGATGCCGATCTTCACAAGTGCACGGGTCTTCTCATCCAACGGCCCGACCTCGTGCACCATCCGGCCCAACTCTTCGTTCTGTTCGAGGATCTCGGGGAATTTCATGCGGAATTCGGCGTAGAGCCCGGGGACTTCTTTCATGGCTCCTCCTTTGCTTCGTCGTGCCCGGGCGCAAGCGAAAGCGCCCGGGGAGCACTCGGCTGGTCCTCTCTTATTGGCCATCCTACCGCTAAGTCCTGCCCCCTGCAGCCCAAAACCAAGCCCGTCCGAGACCGGGCGAGACGGCGCACGTGATAAAGGTTGGGCCTTCTCCGCTGGTTTCGACAAGCGTCCGGCAGCGTAAGTATGATGAACGGGACACCCAGGCGGCGAGAAGGAGGTAGCACGATGGCCGGCGGCGTACCGGAGAAACTGGACCTCAAGAAGCAGCTGAAGTATCTGTATCTGCCTGCGACCAAGGAATGCTCGTTGGTACGGGTGCCCGCCATGCAGTTCGCGATGATCGATGGAGAGGTGGAGCCGGGCGTGTTGCCCGGCGACTCGGAGGAGTTCACCTCGGCTGTCGGCGCGCTGTACGGGGTGTCGTACACCCTCAAGTTCATGTCAAAGCTGAGAGCGGAGAACCCCATCGACTATGGCGTGATGGCGCTGGAGGGGCTCTGGACCACGCCGGAAGGCGGCGCGGACTTTCAGATGTCGGACCAGTGGCTGTGGACCCTCATGATCATGCAGCCGGACCACATCACGGCCGCGATGTTCGCCGCGGCCCTCGACAAGCTGCGCGCCAAATACACCAAGGAGAAGCAGGACGCGGCCCTGCTCGACCTGATGCGGCTGGAGCGCTTCGAGGAAGGGTCGTGTGTGCAGGTGATGCACCTCGGTCCCTACGCCGACGAGCCTGCCACGCTCGCGCGCATGGCGGAGTTCACGGCCCAGAAAGGCTATTCGTTCACCGGCCGCCACCACGAGATCTACCTAGGCGACCCCAAGACGGCGAAGCCTGAGAACCTCAAGACGGTGTTGCGCCACCCGGTGGTCCTCGCGTGACCGAGAGTGACGGCATTCGGCCGCGGCCGGCCTCCGGCGGCCGGACCCTGCCGCGCCGAGCTTCGCGGCGGCGCCTGACCCTGGCCGCCGCCCTTTTGGCGCTGGCCCTCTTCGCGGCGTTCGTGGTGCTGGCAGCCCTCGCGGGACCCCACTCAGCGCTCTCCGCCTGGGACGCCCGGGTGACGGCGGCGTTCGTGGGATGGCGCACCCCCGGGCGCAGCCATCTCTTCTGGGCGATGACGCTCATCGGGAACGACCAGGTGCTTGCGGCGCTGAGCGCCTCGGCCGTCATCCTGCTGGCCGTATGGGGCAGACGGGCCTGGGCCGGCCTGGTCGCCGTGGGGCTGCTGGTGGGCTGGGGGATCTCGGAAGCGGCGAAGACGACGGTGGGCCGGGAGCGGCCGCCTGCTGCAAGCGCCCTCATTGCGTTGCCCTCGTCCCACAGCATGCCGTCCGGGCATGCCCTCACCACGCTGGTGTTCCTGGGGACGCTGCTGTACGTCGCCTGGCGGGCGGGGCGGAGAGCGGCCCGGGGGGGCGCGGCTGCCGGCGCCGCCGCGCCGCGCGCGGCGGCGCAGG
>Ga0182021_10000347_pt1 | contig 48190 bp, 49 predicted proteins | sample 612E3MmetaG_FD_120493 | JGI IMG/M metagenome (GOLD analysis project Ga0182021, IMG submission 120493) | Permafrost microbial communities from Stordalen Mire, Sweden - 612E3M metaG (Illumina Assembly) | ecosystem: Environmental > Terrestrial > Soil > Wetlands > Permafrost | place: Sweden... | reverse complement strand
TGCCCACCGTTCTAGCGTCTTCCGATCCTCATCCGTAAGCTCGATCGCCTTGGCAACGCGCATGCCTCATTGGATCACAGCATCTACAATATGTCAAGCTATTTATGAGTCACTACACTAGGATGGGGTCATGAGCGATTCCATGCGTGACGAGGACCTCGACGCGTTCGTGCGGGAGCTTAACCGCACCCGGCCTGAAGCGCAGGCGACCACAGCGGACGCCGCCGGAGTCCCGCGCGACGGGGCCGCGGCCGCGCGCACCATCGTCGGCGAAGGGGACCCCCTTGAAAAAGTGCTGACCCACGTCGTGCGACGCGACGCAACGGATCTCCTGCTGGTTCCCGGTTCACCCCCGGCGCTTCGGGTGGCAGGACGACTGGAAGTTCTGGGGGCTCCGGCCATGGACGAGGAGGACGTGAGGTCCGCGGTTGCACCGCACGTTTCCGCCCAGGCGTGGAGGGCGCTCCAGGAGCACGGTTCGGCCGACTTCTCGCTCCGTGTCACCTCGAGTACCAATGAGGGGGCACACGTCGGGTTCCGCTTTCGCATCAACCTCCACCGCCAGCGCGGGCGCCTCGCGGTCGCGATCCGGATCCTCCCGCGCGGAATTCCAACGCTGGCTGCGCTCGGGCTTCCTTCGTCCCTGGCCGACCTGGTCAAGCCCGCCCGCGGCCTTGTACTCGTGTGCGGCCCAACGGGAGCTGGAAAAACCTCCACCCTGGCGGCCCTCGTCGGCGAGATCAACCGTTCCCGCACTTGTCACGTGGTGACGATCGAGGAGCCGGTGGAGTACGAGCACCCAAACGTTCGGTCGAATCGTGGAGCAGGTCGAGGTCGGCGTCGACGCTCCGTCGTTCGCTGCCGCCCTGAAGGCTGCTTTGCGGCAGGATCCCGATGTCCTCTTGGTCGGCGAGATGCGAGACCTGGAGACGATCGCGATCGCGCTCACCGCCGCCGAAACGGGTCACCTGGTTCTGTCAACGCTTCACACGGCTGACGCTGCGCAGGCGATCCATCGCGTCGTCGACGTCTTCCCGGCTCTCCAGCAAGGGCAGGTGCGGCAGCAGCTCGCCCTGGCCTTGCACGCCATCGTCTGCCAGCAACTCGTCCCGCGCGCCGATGGCCGAGGCCGGGTTCCGGCGGTCGAGGTCCTGCTCGCCAACCACGCGGTGCGGCAGCACATCCGCCGGGAGCGCGTGGAGAACCTCCACACCGAGATTACGCTCGGGAAACGTGCCGGGATGATCTCGCTGGAGGAATCTCTCGCGCGTCTCGTCCGCGCCGGCACCGTCGCGCTCGAGGAGGCCCAGATCCGCGCAACGCACGTCGACGAACTCGAGAGTCTGCTGAGAGGCTAGGGAACCACGAGGAGGCCAAAGGTGAAACGGAAAAGGTCATAGGGAAGGCGGCGGTCTCCTCGTCTTCCCTATCACCCTTTACCTTTTCCGTTTGACCTTCTCCCTTTGCGTCGCGCGGCTGCACTCACTCGAAGACGACGCGGCGCCCTTCCAGGCGCCACGGGCGCGTGAGGAGCATCCGAAGGGCGGCGGGGTACGCGACGTGCTCCTGCTCCAAGATGCGGTCGGCCAAAATCTCCGCCGTGTCGTCGTTGCGCACGGACACGCTGCGCTGGAGAACGATCGGGCCGCTGTCGCAGCCTGTGTCGACCAGGTGCACCGTGCACCCGGAGACCTTGACGCCGTGGGCCCAGGCCTGGTGCTGCGCTTCCAGGCCCGGGAACGATGGAAGGAGCGCCGGATGGATGTTCACGATTCGCTGCGGGAACCGTTCGATGAACGAGGGCGATAGCAGCCGCATGTAGCCGGCGAGGCACACCCACCCAGCTCCCGCCTCGGCGACGGCCGCGATTACGAGCCGCTCGTGCTCCTCGCGCGGGATGCCTTTCCCCGGGATCGCGACAGCCGGGATGCCGCGCTCGCGGGCACGCTCGAGGCCCGGCGCGTCGGGCTTGTTCGAGACCACCAGCACAATCTCGGCAGGAACCTCGCCGCGCGCGCAGGCATCGGCGATCGCGACGAAGTTGCTGCCCCGGCCCGAGAGAAGCACAGCGAGCCGAGTCATGCTTTCCACCCACCCTCCCAGTGGTTCGTGGACCGTGGTGGTCCATGGTCCGACAAATCTCTACCGGAGTTCCCCGCGTGCCGGAGCCGATGCTTCTCTCGGTCCCCAGTCCCCTGACCCCTGAGCCCTTTCGTGTCAGGCACGCTGCTCACCTACGAACCGTACGCCGCGACCCGGGACGCAGCGGCCGATCGCCCAGCCGGGCCCGTGAGGACCCAGTTTCTCCAGCACGACACCGGTGGCGTCTTCGGCCACCACGAGGATCATCCCCACGCCGAGGTTAAACGTGCGCCGCATGTCATCCTCGGGCACGCGGCCGGCCTCGCGGATCAGACGGAACAGCGCCGGCTCGTCCCACGAGCCGAGCTCGATCTCGGCGCCGACCCCATCCGGCAGCGCCCGCGGCAGGTTGTCGGGAATCCCACCACCGGTGATGTGCGCAGCGCTCTTCACAAGACCGGCATCGATCAGCGGCCCCACCGCAGGAAGGTACGACCTATGGGCCGCGAGCAGCGCGTCGGCGACGGTGCAGCCGAGCGCGGGCACTTCATCGTCGACCTCAAGCCCGAGGAGTTCGAAGAACACCTTGCGTGCGAGCGAGTACCCGTTGGTGTGGAGACCGGCCGAAGGAAGCGCCACGAGAGCGTCGCCGGTCCGAACGCTATCGACCCTCAGCAGCCGGTCGCGGCGGCACCCGCCCACGATAAAGCCGGCCACATCGTACTCACCGGGTTCGTAGAAGCCGGGCATCTCGGCGGTCTCGCCCCCGAGAAGCGCGCAGCCGGCGGCGGCGCAGCCGCGGGCAACTCCGGCGATGACCTCCACGGTCACACCGGGGTCGAGACGGCCCGAGACGAAGTAGTCGAGGAAGAAGAGCGGCCGGGCTCCCTGGACGAGGATATCGTTGACGCAGTGATTGACGAGGTCCTCGCCGACGGTCCCATGTCTGCCCGTCATCTGTGCGACCTTCAGTTTGGTGCCGACACCGTCAGCCGACGCGACGAGGACCGTCCCCGAGGGGTTCTCAGGCTCAAGCGTGAAGAGGCCCCCGAAGCTCCCGATCTCGGAGAGCACGCCGGGCGTGAACGTCACCTTCGCCAGGCGTTTCACCTCGGCAAGGGCGCGATCCTGTGCGTCGATCGAAACACCGGCGCCCTCGTACGTCAGCGGCCCTCTGTCACTGCGATCAGGCATGCTGGAAGGTTAGCAAGAGCAGTGAGGAGTTCAGAGTGAAGAGTGAAGAGTTCAAGGCGCAAGGCTCGGGAAGTGAACGGGCCTCCGACTTCTTCCGACTCTTCACTCTCAACTCTTCACTCTCAACTGTCGTCACTACCTTTCCTCCTTCGTCACGGCGCCGGCCCCCTCCTCCTCGTCGAGAACGCGGTAGCGCCCGGAGAAACACGCGGTGCAAAAGTTCGCCGCCGGCGTGGCAAGGCACGAGAGCATCCCGTCCTCGGAGAGGTAGCAGAGCGAGTCGGCACCGACGAAAGCCCGGATCTCCTCGACGCTCTGGCTCGAAGCGATCAGCTCGCGGCGCTGGGGGGTGTCGATGCCGTAGAAGCACGGCCCGATGGTGGGCGGGGACGAGATACGCAGATGGACCTCGCGCGTGCCGGCGGCTTTCAGCATCATGACGATTTTGCGCGAGGTCGTGCCGCGGACTATGGAGTCGTCGACCAGCACGACGCGCTTGCCCGCGACCGCCGCGCGAACCGGGTTGAGCTTCACCTTCACGCCGAAGTGCCGGATCGCCTGGCGCGGCTCGATGAAGGTCCGGCCGACGTAGTGGTTGCGCACCAGGCCAAGCACGAACGGCAGGCCGGACTCGCGAGCGTACCCAAGCGCCGCCGGCACGCCCGAGTCCGGGACCGCGACCACGATGTCCGCATCCGCCGGGTGCTCCCTGGCCAAACGCTCCCCGAGCTGCTCGCGCACCGGACCGACGTCCTCGCCAAAAACGCGGGAGTCCGGGCGGGCGAAGTAGACGTGCTCGAAGACGCAGTGAGCGTAAGGCCCGCGCGCCGGCGGACGCAGAACACGAGGCTCCTCGCCGGCCAGCTCGACGAGCTCGCCGGGACCCACCTCACGGAACATCCTCGCCTCGATCAGGTCGAAAGCGCAGGTCTCCGACGCCACGACCCACGCCTCACCGAGGCGTCCCAGGGCGAGCGGCCGGAACCCGTGAGGGTCGCGCGCAGCGAAGAGCCTCCCGTCGCACATGACGGCAAGCGAGTACGCGCCGACGACCGCGTCCAATGTCTCGAGCAACGCGGCCTCGAGGGTCGAGGCCTTCGAACGCGCCAGTAGGTGCAGGAACACTTCGCTGTCGGAGGTCGACTGGAAGATCGCGCCCTCTTTCTCGAGCTGATGCCGCAGCCTCAGAGCGTTGACGAGGTTGCCGTTGTGAGCGAGCGCCACCAGCCCCCGATGCGTCGTGGCCACCACAGGCTGCGCATTCGCGAGGGTCGAGTTTCCGGCGGTGGCGTAGCGCACGTGGCCGAGAGCCACGGTACCCGGGAGCTCTTCGATCACCGTCCGGCTGAATATGTCCGCCACGTAGCCCATCGCCTTCTTGTGGCGGAGCTCGCACCCATCGAACGCTGCGATTCCCGCGGACTCCTGACCGCGATGCTGGAGGGCGTAGAGGCCGAGGTAGACGAGGTTCGCCGCGTCCGGGTAGCCGAGCACCGCACACACGCCGCACTCGTCGTGGAACTTGTCGTCCGCGCCGCTCACGCCTCGTAGAGCCATCCCAAGCCCTTCTCACCGAGAGCCGCGAGCTCTGCGACGGGAACCTCGAGCACCGTCTTGCGTCCGTGAGCGACAACCAGCTTCGTGCCGCCCGCGATGCCCAGCCGCGTCAACGGGAGCCCGTGACAGGCCCGTTCCAGCGCGGGCTCCAGCGGTACCGGTGCCGTGAGCAGGAAACCGCCGCGCCACTCACCGAACAGGGCGCGGACCGGCGAGACGCCTGACGGCAACGTCAGCTTGCACCCCACGGTGCCGGCGCTCATCTCGACGGCAGCGACCGCGAGCCCACCGTCCGAGAGGTCCTTGGCGGCAGCGAGGCCGAGTCGCACCAGCTCGCGGGCCACCGCCGCGCTCCGCCGTTCGGCCTCATAGTCGACGCCCGGCACGGGCCCGGCCTCGAGGCCGAGCACGATCTGCAGGTAGCGCGATCCGCCGAGCTCGCCTTCGAGGGGCCCGAGCAGGTAGATGGCGTCGCCGACCTGCCAGTGCGACCGCGGCCGGCACCGCACCTCAGGCACCACGCCGACCATGCCCACGGTGGGCGTAGGCTGGATCGCCGTGCCGGAGGTCTCGTTGTAGAACGACACGTTGCCGGAAACCACAGGAACCTCGAACGCTCGGCACGCCTCGGCCAAGCCGTCCACGGCAGCGACGAACTGCCCCATTATGCCCGGATTCTCCGGCGAGCCAAAGTTGAGGCAGTCGGTCACACCGATCGGTTCGGCGCCCACGCATGCCAGGTTGCGCACGGCTTCGGCCACGGCCTGCGCTGCGCCGTTGAACGGATCGAGGGAGCAGGCGAGGGCGTTGCAGTCGGTCGTCGCCGCCAGGCCGATGTTCGTGCCCTCGACGAGCTGCAGCGCCGCATCGGCGCCTGGCCCGACCACGGTGCTGGCGCCCACCGACTGGTCGTACTGCTGCCAGATCGGCCTCGAGCTGGCGAACACCGGCGACGCCAGGAGCTCGCGCAGATCGGCCTCCCAGTCACGGTCGTGCAGCTTCGGCAGGGTCACCGCGGCGGCAGGCACGGGTGGCACCCACGGCCGCTCGTACCGAGGCGCCTCGTCCACGAGAGGCGCCAGCGGCAGCCGGAACGCCTGCCGTCCATCGAAGCTCGCCACCACTTCCGACTCGGGGATCACGGTGCCGATCTCGATCGCGTCCAGCCCCCAGCGGCCGCACACATCGAGCACTGGCGCGACGTTGTCGGGCGTCACCACCAGCACCATGCGCTCCTGCGACTCGGAGAGCATCAGCTCGTAGGGGGTCATCCCTCTCTCGCGCGCCGGCACTTTGGAAAGGTCGAGTGTCAACCCGCATCCGGCCCGGGCAGCCATCTCGAACGCGGAGGACGTCAGACCGGCGGCACCCATGTCCTGGATCCCAACCACGAGGCCATCTCCCATCAGCTCGAGGCAGCACTCAATCAGCAGCTTCTCGGTGAACGGATCCCCGACCTGAACCGTGGGACGCTTGGCGCTCGCGCTCTCGTCGAAGACGTCGGAAGCCATCGTGGCCCCGTGGATTCCGTCGCGGCCCGTCTTGGACCCGAGGTACACGACGCGGTTACCCGGTCCCGAGGCCCGGCCGTAGAAGATCCCGTCGGCCCGAGCCACGCCGACGCACATCGCGTTCACGAGGATGTTGCCGTTGTAGCTCGGGTGGAAGTCCACCTCGCCGCCCACTGTGGGGACGCCGACGCAGTTGCCGTAATCGCCGATCCCTCGCACGACGCCGTCGACCAGGTGCGTCATCCGAGACGCGTCGAGCGCCCCAAACCGCAGTGAGTCGAGGAGCATTACCGGTCGCGCCCCCATGGTGAAGACGTCTCGCAGGATGCCTCCCACGCCCGTCGCCGCGCCCTGGTATGGCTCGATGAAGGAAGGGTGGTTGTGGGACTCCATTTTGAAGACGGTGACCCATCCCTGCCCGAGGTCCACGACGCCCGCATTCTCGCCGGGCCCCTGAACCACCCGAGGGCCGCGCATCGGGAACTTCTTGAGGTGGATCCGGGAAGACTTATACGAGCAGTGCTCCGACCAGAGTGCGGCGAAGATCCCGAGCTCCGTGAGGTTGGGTACCCGGCCGAGGTCCGAGAGGATGCGCTCGTACTCCTTTTGCGAGAGCCCGTGCTCTCGCGCCAGCTCCACCGTTGCGGGCGCATCCCACTTCATGCCGCCTCCACCAGACCGCGGATCAGCGCGGCTCCGTCCTCACCGCCGAGCAGCGCCCGCATGCGGCGCTCGGGGTGCGGCATCATCCCGAGCACGTTGCCCTGCACATTGACCAGCCCGGCGATCGCGTCCAGAGCACCGTTCGGGTTGGCGCCATCGTCCAGCTCACCGGTAGGCGTGCAGTAGCGAAGCGCCGCCATGCCCTTTGCCTCCACCTCGCGCATGACATCCGGGTGGGCGAACCAGTTCCCCTCCTTGTGCGCAATCGGCAACCGAAGCACCTGACCACTGGCGAGGTGCCCGAGAAGAGGGAGGTCGTTCCGCTCCACCCTCAGGTGCACGTCGCGGCAGATGAAACGCAGCGTGCGGTTCATCAGCATCGCACCGGGCAAAAGCCCAATCTCGAGCAGCATCTGAAAGCCGTTGCAGATACCAAGCACCGGCCCACCGTCGGCGGCGTGGCGACGCACGGCGGTCATCACGGAAGAGTGGGCCGCCATCGCCCCAGCTCGCAGGTAGTCGCCGTATGAGAAGCCGCCCGGCAGGATCACCGCCGTGCAGCCCGCGAGGTCGGCGCTCTGGTGCCAGACGGGAACCGCCTCGCCTCCCACCAACTCGACGGCCGCGAGCGCATCGCGGTCACAGTTCGACCCCGGGAAGATCACCACCGCCACGCGCGGCCGCCGGCCCGCGCCGCTCACAGCGCCCCCACCAAGACGCTGCGGCCCGGAGCGACCGCGTTCCCTGCGCGGGGCGTGTCGGCGTCGGGTTCGGACCACGGACTACCCCCCACGGACCACGTTCTTTTCATGGCAGGCGAACCTCGTACTCCTCGATCACCGGATTTGCGAGAACCTCCTTGCAGGCTTCCTCGACTCGGGAGCGCACCTCAGGCGCATCGGTTCCGGCCACCTCGAGGAGCATCAGCTTGCCGACCCTCACCTGCTCGATTTCTCCGTACCCGAGGCCGGAGAGGACCCGCCGGATCGCTTCGCCCTGCGGATCCAAGACCTGCTCCTTGAGCTTGACGCGAACCTCAACAAGCATCGTGTGCCTCCTACCATGCCTCGAGCGCTCCGCGGCGCCCAAGAGTACCGCGAACGTGTCACAAGGGGGAAGAACCGCGTCCCCTTCGCACGACTTTCAACGAGGCCCCGTGCCGGCCCGGGCCGCCGGATCCTGACCGATCTCGACCGCCAGAGCGCTGTGCTGGGATGCCACCTCCAGCCGCACGCGCGAGCCTGCCAGTACGGCGGACAGCTCGCGCTTGACCATTTCAGGGCGGTTGTTGGTCTGCGAAAGGTGCATCCCCACGACCACCTCGAGTTGCGAATGGGCGAGACGTTCGAGGGCCGCGCATGCCTGCTCGTTGGAGAGGTGACCGGTGCGCGAGGCGATGCGCTGCTTGAGCGGCCACGGGTATGGACCGACGCGAAGCAGATCCCGGTCGTGGTTGCACTCCAGCAGCACGGCGTGGCACTCCGAGAGGCGTTCGGCCAGGAGCCCAGTGAAGACCCCCGTATCGGTGACCAGGCCCACTCGCCGGTGCCCGCTCTCCAGAACGAAACCGACAGGCTCCCGGGCGTCGTGGCAGGTCTGGACGGGCACCACGCTCAGGCCGCCGAGCCGAACCTCGCGTCCGGATGCCAGCGGTCGGGGGCTCGGAGGCTGCAGCGGCATCCCTTCCAGGGTGCCGACCGTAGCCAGCACCGGCACGGGATGACGGCGCAGGAAAACCCCCAGACCTTTCACGTGGTCTTCGTGCTCGTGAGTCAGGAGGACAGCCTCGATGCGGCCCGGTTCGAGGCCGAGAGACTTCATCCGAGTGGCGAGCTGCCGGTAGGAGATCCCGCAGTCGATCAGGACACAGGCGCCGTCGACCTCGATCACCACTGCGTTGCCGCCTGAACCGGAAGCCAGCACCACGATTCGCACTCTAGACGCCCGTCGAGCCGAACCCGCCGGCTCCCCGGTCCGAAAGCCCCAACTCGTCACGCTCCCGAAACGCCGCCTGCACCACGGGGGCCACGACGAGTTGCGCGATCCGCTCGCCCCGCCGGACTACGTAGCTCTCACGGCCGAGGTTTACGAGGATCACCATCAGCTCGCCCCGGTAGTCGCTGTCCACAGTGCCGGGTGCGTTCGCGACCGTCACCCCGTGCCGCAAAGCGAGGCCGGAGCGCGGACGGACTTGGACCTCGTACCCCGCCGGTACCGCCAGCACGAGACCGGTCGGGACCGCCATCCGCTCCGACGCCGCGAGCTCGACGTCGGACGTCACTGCCGCCGCGACGTCCGCCCCGGACGCTCCAAGGGTGAGATACCGCGGCAAGGGAAGCCCCTGGGCGTGAGAGAGTCGCTTCACCTCCACTTCGACCGGCGTCATGCCACCCTCTGTGAAAGGCCGGCAGGCAGGCGAAGCGCCGCTTCCGGTCCGCACACCGCGCCGGCGACCGCATCGATACGGATGACCCGATCGGCAAGCGATCGGACGCGTTCGGGTGTCACCTCGTCGAGCCTGCGCCGTGTCAGGGCTCCATCGAACGGCCTGCCGTGGGCGAGGAGCTCCCCGGCGTGGGCTTCCATGAGCGCGTCGATCCCCTCCGCCCCGAGCACGACCCCCGAGGCGAGCGCACGCCGCGCCAGCTCCACCTCGTCGTCCGTGATCCGGCCGGCAGCGACCTCCCCGAGAACGCGGAAGACCGCATCCCAGCAGGCCTCGGTCTGGCGCGCCGGAGCCGAGAACGTCACCTCGAGCACTCCGGCGACTGCAGCGGCGTAGATCGAGCTCCCGACGTCATACACGAGTCCCAGCCGGTCCCGCAACTCCCTGAACAGACGGCTCGACGCTCCGCCGCCCAGCAGCTGGTGCAGGACCCCCAGGGTGAAGATGTCCGGGTCATCGGCGCGAAGTCCAGGCAGCACGAGGTTGGCATAGAGCTGCTCCAGCCCGTCGCGTTCCTCCACGAGCACGCCGGGGCTCCATCTCGGAGGGACCAGAGGCTCGGCTCGACCTCCGCTGACCGAATCAAGGCCGAGTCTCTTCGCGATTTCACCCTTCACGACCGGCCCGACTGCGACCACGAGCAGGTTTGCCGGCGTGAAGTGAGCGTTGTGGTAGCGTTCCAGGTCGGACGCTTCGAGCCTCTCGACGACCTCGCGCCGGCCGAGCACCGGCCGCGCCAGGGGGTGGTCACCCCAGCACGCGGCGAGCGCCTTCTCCGCGGCCATCTCCCCCGGCGAGTCCTGGATCAGGTCGAACTCGGCGGCCACCACCCTGCGCTCCAGCTCCACCTCGTCAGGGAGCAGCCTGGGACGGAAAACCGCATCCAGGACCAGTTCGAACGCCTCGTCGAAGCGCTCCGCCGGCACGTGAGCAGTCACCGCGCACACCTCGCGCGTCGTGAAGGCGTCGACCGCCCCGCCCAACGAGTCTGTGAGCTGGGCGATCCCTTCGGGGGTGCGGTCACCGCAACGTCGCAGGAGCAGGTGCTCGAGGAGGTGGGTGACGCCTGCCAGATCAACGCTCTCGTGCGCCGATCCGATGCGCATCCACGCTCCGACGGCCGCGGTCGCGGCGTCGGGAAGCTCGTGGACGAATACCGTCGGGCCGGTCTCCATGGGTGCGCAAGTGTAGCAGCCCGGCGGGATGACGATCAGGGTTTCACCGTGGGGACGGCCACCACCGGCGTGTTGCCCATTGGGTTCTTGGGGTCATAGAAGAACTTCCAGTCGCAGTAGTTGGTGTGCCCCAGATACACCTTGATCGAGTTTTCGCAGACGCGGGACTTCACCCCGACGATCGTGCCGGTTGCGCCCTGGCCGCCGGTCGCTGGCGGAGTCGGCTGGGGGGTTGCACTCGGGTTCGGGGTCGGCTGCAGCGTGGTTCCTTCCTGGCCCAGGAAGACCGGCTGCCAGTCGGGCTTGCCCGTCATCGGGTCGGCCCAGGCCTTCCTGAGCACGCGCGGTTTGGCGTTTGGAAGCTCCTCCAATTTCACGGGGAAGCGGCCGAAACGGGCCCGGAAGAGCCGGATCCCCTCGACGATCTGAGTGCCGCGAAAAATGAGCTCCTGCTCCTTCTCCCGGCGCTGCTGAAAGCTCACGCTTTCGATCGCGACAGTCAGGAAGACCGCCATCACGGCCATGAGAACCACCAGGGTCGCGAGAGTGAACCCCCTCTCCCCGTCACAAATCCGGGGGTCAGGGGTCAGGAATTCGAGGCTATGCCGCGCCACTCCCGCAGACCTCGATGCGGGCGGTGACGGTCGGGGACCGAGGCTCCGGCACCCTCGAGGGCCTCGGTGCGGACCTGGTGCCCGGTGCCCGGAGCCCGGTTCCCGGCCTCTACCACTCGGCAAACTTCGTACCATCGAGAGCTGTTCCCTCCGAGCCAGAGTGAATGTCGATGATGCCGGGGCCGGCCTGCTGCTGCCGTTCGTCCTGCTGGTCCGCCTCCACCTCCTCGTACAGCACGACCCAGGTCTCCTTGGACCTGGTCTCGGGGTCAACCGGTACGGACCGGAGGTACCCCATGCTCACCAGTTCATCCAGCGTTGTCGGGTAGCGCCCGCGGTCGGCGTGGAACTGATCCAGGCACGAACGGAGTGTGAAGAGGTCCTCCTTGAGAGCCGACTCCCTGGCCCTCATCGGGGCGGTCCTCATGGCAGGGACCGCGATCGTCGCCAGGATGCCGATGATCGCCACCACCACAATGAGCTCGATGAGCGTGAAGCCACTCTGCCGGCGGGTCCCGTGTCCGCTCCACCTCGCACTCGGACGCTCTTGACCCCCCGAGTCCCGCCCGCGCGCCAGGAGTGAATCCCGGCGTACGGAGTCAGGGTAGCTAGGAGCATCCGTGCCCTGTGCCCTGTGCCCTGTGCCCACTCTCATGCCTACCAGTCCTTGTACTTCGTGCCGTCGAGCGCCGTGCCTTTCGAGAGAGAGCAGACATCGTAGACGTTCTGCCCACCCCACGAAGTCGCATCCATCTCGTCCTGGTACGAGCGAAGTCCCCACTCGGCCTTGCCGGTCATCGGATCGATTGGGACTCGCCGGAGGAACTTCTTCTTGTTCAGCTGTCCCACGATGGAGACACCCTTTACCATATCCTCGAGCGACTTGGGGTACCCCTCGGTTCCGATCTCGATCTGGATCATCCCCTGGTCCGCCAGATGCTTGTAGTCGTCGATTGCGCCTCTCATGAGCCGAAGGTCAAGCCGCAGCTCCGATTCCCGCTCGCGCTGCATGGTGAAGCGCGCCGTCGGGAGGGCGATGGCGGCCATGATGGCCACGATGGCGGTCACCATCACGAGCTCCGCCACGGTGAAGCCGCGGCTCGCAGATCTCACCGAGCCACCTCCCGGGCGGCAGGAGCCGCGACCACCGTTCCGTTGCGGGCGATCAACGCCCCGAGGGGACCCGCGAAGATCACCGGGAGCTCTCCCGGCTCGCGGGGCCGCACCGAGAGGCGCAGGAGCATCCCGGCCGCAGCGACGCGGTCGCTCACGTCGACGGTGATCCAGCCGAGCACCGGGGTGTGCCCGACCTTCACCTGGAACTCGCCACCACTGCCCTGCAGGACACCACCTTCGACCCGCGTCACTTCCAGCCGCGCCGGGTCGTAGGCGAGGTGGAGCTGACCGCTCACCCCGACGGTGCCGGGGTCGATCACCACTTCCAGGACTCCCTCCGCTCCGACGGCCAGCGGAAGCCGGGCCGGCTCGAAGGTCAGCACCGCGAGCCCGTTGGAGTCGCCCGCCGAGGTGTCGGAAACAACACTCTGGTTCGAAGCCGACACATCAGCCGTCACACTCTGGGTCGACACCGAGGCATCGGAAGCAACACTCTGGGTCGACGCCGAGACTTCGGCCGCCGAACCCTGAACGGTCGCCGACACTCCGCTGCTGCTCTGGTTCGAGCCCCCCCCCGAACCGGGAGTCACAACTGCGCCGGTCGGGCGGGTGCGGAACCGTCGAGGCTGATCTGTCTGCGGCGCCGTCTTCGAGTCCTGGCCTCCAGGGGAGCCCGACGGCTGTGAGCTCGCGGGCGCCGACGGGGCCACCGGAGGGACACCGCCCGAAACGTCCATCGGGCCCGTGGAAGCCGGGGACCTCACCCGCGGCGAGTTGCCGAAGATCGAGACGCGGTTCTCGGTCCCCACCCAGAGCGGCGCGAGGTCCTCTTCGGTGATGTCGGGGTACCGGATGATGTGAGGGGTGAGGGTCAGCACCAGGTCCGTCTGGCTGGTGGTCTTGGATTTGTCGCCGAAGAGACTCCCGATCACCGGAAGATCGGACAGCCAGGGAATTCCGCTCGTTTGCAGGTTCGTCGAGACCTTCGTCAACCCCGCCAGCAGCGATGTCTCGCCGTCCTTGAGGCGGATCACGGTGTCGATGTTGCGGGTGGCGATGTTCGGCCCGGCTCCCGACGCCAGCGGGGTAGACGATGCCACGATTTCCGACACCTCGATCTTGAGCTTCAAAGTGACCTCATTGTTGTGGTGCACCTTCGGCTCTATTTCGAGCTTGATCCCCACGTCCTGGTAGGTGTAGGCCGTGATCGGCACAACGCCGGTGTTTACCGTCGTTGCGGTGTTGAAGGTCGTCGTCGGGATTGAGACCTTCTCCCCGATGACCAGATTGGCCTTCTCACGCTCGGTGATGCGGAGCTGGGGCTGGGCGAGGGTCTCGGCTTCACCGGCCGACTTGATCAGGTTGATGGTGAGACTCGGCAGCGTCATGCTCCACATCGACCTCGTGATGTTGCCAAAGTTCTGCAAAGGAATGGACGCGCTACCGCCGCTGGCGGCCGCCGTGCCGCCGAGCTTGGTCGGGTCGACGGATGCTCCGAACGTGTACGTCGAGAGGTTCGTGCCGATGTCGCGGAGTTTCGAGGTGTCGACCTGCAGCAGCTCAACATCCACCAAGACCTCGGCTTTCGACTTGTCGTTGGCGTTGATGAGTCGTTCGGCAATCGCCACCTTGTCGGCCGTGTCACGAATCACAAGCGAGTTGAGCTGCTCGTTGACCGCGATCCGGCGCGCGTCGATCAGGGCGCGCAGCATGTTGTTGACGTCCTTGACGTCGGCGTTGGAGAGGAAGAACGTCTTGACGACCAGATCCTCGTAGTCCCGTCGGTTCTGTGGCGTGTCCTCGACGACGATCACGGTCTTCTCGTCGAACACCTTGTAAAAGTGGCCGGCCGCCTCCACGACGGCCTCGAGAGCCTGCCTAGCGGTGACGTTCCTCAGCTCAATCGACAGCTTGCTGTCTTTGAGCTTCGGGTCGAAGAGGATGTTGACCCCGAAAGCCTGCCCGATGGCCTTGTAGATGTCCCGCAAGTTCGTCTGGTTCGGGAACGAAAGGCTCATCGGCTCATCGGACGCAGGGTTCAGGATCGGCGGCTTGACCTTCATCTCGGACGCCGTCTTCTTCATCTCCGCGAGCTTCGACGCTCCGCCTTCCTGGTTGAGCACCGCGAGGTCCTTGCGCACCTTGACCAGCTGCACCTCGGCGTACTGGTGCGTCGGGTCGAGCTGGACGGCGAGCTCGAGCTCGGCCTGGGCACGCGCGAGCTCGCCGGCGTCCCTGAACCGCATGCCGAGGCGGAAATGCCCTTCTCCGGCCTTGAGGCGCGCCTTTTGGAGCGCCATCTTGAAGTGCACGTTGCCGGGATCGCGCGCCAGCGCTTCCAAGTAGTAATAGACGGCCGCATCCCAGTTCTCGGCGACTGTGGCGTCGCTGGCGCGGCGCGTGTACCGATACGTGGCGCAGCCTGGGAGCAGGACCACCAGGCTCAGCAACAGACCTGCGACTCCGACAAGCTTCTTCGTCACACTCACCTCGCAAGCACAACCTTGCTGGTCACGTTCGGGGGATAACCCACAAAGCCGATGGTGACGCCGGTGGGGTCGACCTCGCGAACGATGAACTTCAGCTTCACAGTCTCTCCTACGGCGACCGCCAGGACTTCGTCACCATCGCGGAAGATCGCGACGGGCAGGCGGTTGGGCCCCAGCCATCCCAGGTAGCTGAGCGAGAAACTCGGCGGCGGCGGCAAGATCCACTTGCCGTTCACATAGATCCCCTCGGGCGTCGGCGTGGGCTGCGGCGGGGGGGGGGGCGGCGGCGTCGGTTTGGGTCTGCGGTCCGGCGTAGGCGTGGGCGGGGCCCCGAAGGTGAAGAGGTTCCTGCCGGCGCGAGGAGTCGGAACCACGCGCTCCTCCAACCTGTCCCACCCGAGAACGGGCACGGAGTAGCTGCCCACGTGAACCGCCTTGTCGTTCCCAGCGGCGGCCCCAGAGACAAGAACCGGCCGGAGCCTGACGATGGCCACCACCGCGAGCACCACCAGGAGCGCGGCGAGGACGGCGACGTTTCTGGGTCTCGCGTCACGCGCCACTGGCCACCTCATTGACACCGAGCTGCTTCATGAGCCCCTCGTCGAGGTCCGAGAAGTACGTCCCGACTCCCAGTTGGACCACCACCTCGAGGGACGAGGCACTCTCGTCCCCCCGCAAAGCCAGCCCCTCGAGCAGGATGAACTGCGGAGAACTCTCGAGCAGGAATGCACACTGGCGGATCTGCTCGTAGCTCCCTTTGACCCTGTAGTTCGCGCTGAAGTAGACGAGCCCGGACTTCTCCTCGCGCTGCGCCGTGTAGGACACGCGCTCCGCTCTCAATCCCGCTTCCTGAGTCCGCTTGACCACGTCAGTGAGGAACGGCACGAGTCTCTCGCGCATTGGCGCCATCTCCTCCTGCCGAAGCGCGCCCAGGTTCTCCTCCAGGGCTGTGAGCGACCTCTTGATGCGCTCGAGCTGGTCCGCCTGGCTCTGGAGCTTCGAGACCGCCAGATGGGCCTCGTCGACCTGCTGGGCGAGCAGCGAGCCCCGCCCGAGCACCGCTCCACGCATGCCAGCGAGCCAGACGACATTGGCAACCACGATCAGGGTCGCGGGCGCCCACACGTACCAGAGACGGAGCCACGCGCCACGACCGATCATGTCCTTCCCCCTGGCCAGTAGCGAACGCTGAGCTCGAAGAGGTACCCCCTGCTATTCGTGGCCGAGGGTGCCTCTTCAGACCTTGGCAAAGGGTCGGAAAACGTCGAATCGGCAAACAGCACCGCCAACAGCCTCAGCCACGCTTCACGGCCGGTGGCGAGTCCCCGCAGCCCGACCTGAATGGCACCGGTCTTGTCCACCGTTGGGGTGATCTGCACGAGGCGGATGTCCCAGGGGACCACGCGTTCCAGGTCGGCAAGGAGCTGGCTCCAGACCAGCTTGTGGCGCGCGACCACCACCTGCATCGACGTCGTTTGCAGCTGGAGTTTCTTCCAGGAGACCGCAGCCAGCTCCCTGTTCCCTGCCTCGACGCGAATTGCCAGTTCCGCTCGCTTGGCCTGGGTCCGCTGCAGCAGCTCGGCGGCCGATTTCTCCTTCCCTCGGGCCGCGACAAACCCCGTCAGGCTCGCGATCGAAAGTGCCAGCGCGAACACCGCCAGGACTGCGCCGATCAGCCACACCGGCCGAACGTCGACGAACGGATTCGACGCCAGGTTCGGCCTCTTCATCAGGCCTCCCCCGCCCAGGCGGTCCCCAGGAGCGACCACAGACGGACATCCGGAACGCCCGACCCCAGCGGTACCCTCCCGGCGCCGACGGCGAGTCTGTTGACGGTCACTCCGGGCTCGCCGTCCGCCCACCGCTCCACCTCGGTGCCTCTCTCGCCGTCCGTCGAAGCCAGCCAGACCACCACCGGGCCGGTGAGCCCCTGCTGCTCCCGAGCGTGGGCGAGGGTGCGCGTGATCTCGCGCGTCATGAACACCTCGGCACGCTGGGCGTCGGCCGGAAGAGGCTTGTGGCGGAGAAGCACAGGCTTGCCTCCGGCCAGCACAACGAGGGCGAGAGCGTGCTCCTCGACGGCAGCCAGCAAAACAGGCATGGCCGAGACCGGTAGGAGGGCCGTCAGCGCAAGCGCCGCGGGCTCCATGCGGCCCAGGTGGACCCCGGCAGCCGAGAACACCTCTTCCACGGCGGACAGCGGTCGATCGAGCGCCAGCACGACCAGCATCCGACCGTTCTCCCCGCCGGTGAGGAAGTCCAGCCGAACGTCCTCCGGCCGGCACGGCAACAACTTCTTGAGACGCCAGCGCACAACCTGCTCCGCCTCGTCGCGCTGGTGCGGCAGGTCTCCGGTTTCCACGACGACACTCCGCATCCAGGCGTTCGGAGCCACGAGGCTGGCCTGCTGCGGGGGCTTCTCGAGACGCCGAAGCAGGACTCCGAGGGCGCTTGCCAGCACCTGCCGGTCCACCTGAAGCAGACCGACCGGGCCCAGCCTGAACCAGTCTTCCGGCAAGGGTGTCTGTTCGACCTGGACGAGTGCGTCCCGGCGGCCGTTCAGCCGCCCGTATAGGAACTGCTCGCCACCCGGCAAGAAGGTGTGGACCGGAGGTGGAGTGCGGAGCAGGGCAAGCATGTTCATTCGACGAACGTCACCTTGTTGACTTCCTTGAGCGTCGTGACACCGGCGAAGACGCGCTCGAGCGCCGACTCGCGCAGGAACTTCATGCCTTCCGCCCTCGCCGCGCGCTTGATTTCGGCGGCCGGTCTCTTCTCCAGAATCAGCGCTCGGATGTTGTCCGAGAGATCCATCAGCTCCGAGATTGCGCTGCGTCCCAAGAACCCCGTACCGTTGCACTCGATGCAGCCGGCGCCCTCGTAGAACGTGACACCGCGGACGGCGTCGGCGGTCAGGCCCGACTCCTCCAGGTTCTGGGGTGAGACCTTCGCCGCACGCTTGCAGTGCGGGCAGATTCGGCGCACCAGTCGCTGCGCCAGGACGCAGTTAAGGGCAGACACGAAGTTGTAGAGGTCCACGTTCATATTGAGAAACCGGCCCAGCACATCGACCACGTTGTTGGCGTGCACGGTCGTGAAAACCAGGTGGCCGGTGAGCGCCGACTGCACCGCGATCTGCGCCGTTTCCTCGTCGCGGATCTCGCCGACCATGATCTTGTCCGGGTCGTGCCGCAGGATCGACCGTAGGCCGCGGGCGAACGTCAGGCCCTTCTTCTCGTTGACAGGGATCTGCGAGACTCCGGGAAGCTGGTACTCGACGGGATCCTCGATCGTGATGATCTTGTCCTCGACCGACACGATTTCCGACAGACAGGCATAGAGGGTCGTGGTCTTGCCGGAGCCGGTCGGGCCTGTCACGAGCACCATTCCGTACGGTTCCCGGATGAACTTGCGCAGCTTCCGCTTCGTGTCATCGTCGAACCCGACCACTTCGAGGTTCAACGTCCGGAACTCCTTGTTGGCCGACTCCTTGTCGAGGATTCGGATGACGCAGTCCTCACCGTGAACCGTTGGCATGATCGAGACACGGAAGTCGATGGTGCGGCCCTTCAACCGCAACTTGAAGCGGCCGTCCTGCGGGATGCGCTTCTCGGCGATGTCGAGCTCCGACATCACCTTGATGCGGGAGATGATCGTCGAGTGGTAGCGCTTGTCGATGGGCTCCATCGCCTGGTATAGCACGCCGTCCACGCGGTACTTGACGATCACCTCTTTCTCGCGCGTCTCAACGTGGATGTCGGAGGCGCGCCGCTGGATCGCGTTGAACACGATCGTGTCGACAAGCTTGATGATCGGCGAAGTGTCCGCCGTGATCGACTCGATGGAGAGAGCCTCCTCGCCGTTCTCCCGCTCCTGGACGAGCTGGATCTTGAAGTCCTCGGTGGCCTCGTCCAAAACGCGCTGAGTCGACTCGGATTTCTCCAAGATGTCGGCGATCCGGCCGGCCGGCCCCACCTTGACCTCGACCGGCGCGCCGATCGCAAGCTCGACCTCGTCCACCGCCAGCACATTGGACGGGTCCGCCATCACGACGACCACGACGTCGCCCTGCCGCTCCAGGGGCACGAACTGGTAGCGGACCATGACGTCCACCGGGATCTGGCGGAACAGCTCGGGGTCGCTCCGAAAGTCGAGGAGGTCGTCGTATGGCAGGCCGATGTGGGCGGCGAGCTCGGCCGCGCGCTTGCGGTCCTCCTCGTCGCGCGGGACCCCGCGTAGGTACCTCTGGCTCACGGTGCTTATCTCTTCTGCCATGCCGGACCTCACTGCACCTTTTGCATCAGTGTGAACATCGGGTAGTACACCGACAACAGCAGCATCGAGACCACTCCACCCATGATCACCAGTACCGCCGGCTCGATCAGCGTAACCACCCGCGCGAGCCGCACCTCGATCGACTCGTCGTAGAACTCACTGACGTTGATCAGCATCCCTTCGAGCGCGCCAGTCGCCTCACCAACCTGGACCATCGCGATCGACAGGTCCGGAAACAGACCCGTGGTCTCGAGCGAGGTCCATAGCGCCTGCCCCTCCCGCACCCTGGCGGCGACCCGCGTCAGCGGCTCGCCGATGGCGCGATTCGTCACCGTTCCGCTCGCGATCTCGAGCGAGTTGACTAGCGGCGTGCCCCCGGCGATGAGCGTTCCCAACGACCGCACGAACTGCGACAGCGCGAAAAGATGCAGGATCCGCCCCACGAACGGTATCTTGAGCTTGGCGCGATCGAGCGCGACCGTTCCTGCGTCGCTCCGGAGCCAGCGCCTCGACAGAAGGTAGGCCACCACCAACCCACCCAGAAGATAGAAGCCGTTGTTCTGGACGAACGCCGAGAAACCGAGCACGATCTTCGTAGCGAGAGGCAGGTCCGCGGCAAAACCCACGTAGAACGTAGCGAAACGCGGGATCACGTAGGTCACCAGCACGACGATGAGCGAGCCCGAAAGCGCCAGGAGCACCAGCGGGTAGGTGAGCGCCGACGTCACCTTCCGCCGCACAGCCTCAAGTACCTGCTGGTGGTGGATGTAGCGTGTCAACACCCCGACCAGCTCGCCAGCCCGCTCCCCCGCGAGGATCGTGGCGCAGTAGAGCTTGGGGAAGACACCGCCCTGGGCGGCGAAGGCGTCCGAGAGCGAGACCCCACTCCGCACATCCTCGAGGATGCGGGTGAGGACCTCGCGAAAGAACGCGCCGCTCTGCGAGCGCTGCAACAACTCGAGCGACTGCAGGATCGGCATCCCGGCCCTCAGGAGCGTCGCGAGTTGCTGGTTGAAGATGAGAAACTCGAGCGAACTGAGCCGCTCGCGACGACCCATGAAGGGTACCCGGAGCTTCCCGCGGTGCTCCCAGACCCGAAAAACGGTGAATCCCTTACTCTCGAGATCGCGGCGAAGCGAGTCCTCGCTGATGGCGCGATGGCGCTGTTCGAGGATGGAACCCTCGGCCGTGCCCAGCCGCACGACGTACTCGGTCACTGCTTGCCCTCGCGCTCCGCCGACAGCAGCAGAAACAGCGCCTGGTTGGCGTTCTCGGAGCGTGCTCCGGCGATTACCGACGGCTGCTTCATGAGTAAGCTGACGGTGGCGCGCAGCAGTGGGGTCAGCACCTCGGTGTTGTCGGCCGCACGATCGCGGCGCGCGAGCTGGAGCTGAGCGAGTTGGACCCGCTCGGGCTCCTGCGGCACGCTCCGGACCATGAACCGCAGGTGGTAGTGATCGCCGGCCGCAGTTTCCACGGTATTGCCGTCCGCTGCGGTGACCTGGACCGCCGCCACCTCCTGGTATTTCGTGAAACCGAAGAGCAGGTATAGCTTCTCGCCGAGCTCGGGAATTGGCGGCGGTGGAGTCCCAACCTGCTTAGGCTCCCTGGACGCGAGGAAAACCCGAACATGCACCTTGTACGACTGCGGTGCGACGTCCCAACTCGCGAGTGCGTTGGCAACCCGTTTGAGGACATCCGGGGTGTCGCGAACCGTGATGGCGTTCAAACCGGGCTGCAACAAGAGGCTGCCCTCAGCCGAGAGCAGCGGCTCGACCAACGTCGCAGCTTCACGGGCGGGACGGAAGTGGAACTGGAAGACGCGCAGTTCCTGCTCGGCGGCAAGAACGCTGCCCGCTGCAAACACGACTATTGCGACCCATGATCTGACCAACTAGAGCTCCAGGTGCGGATCCACGATGAACGCCACCTGGATCGCGTCACGTGACTGGGAAACCGGGGCGAACTGGTAGAGACGCACCCCGACGCCGTCGACCTCGATGAACGCCGCTTCCGCTGCGGCCGGCCGGGGACGCGGCGCCGCGACCGTTGCCACCGTGGAAGGTGGAGTCGGCCTGGACAGCTCTCGGACCACCGCCGTGCCGCCGAGTACGGTCACGAGGACCGCGGCCGCCGCTGCCAGGACCCGTGACCACGTCCCACTGAGCTTGCGCTCCAACCGACGTTGGTGGATCTGCGCGAGCACCTCGGCCACGAAGCGTTCGTCCTCGGCAGGGCCGGTCTCGGCCGCCATCTTCCAGACAAGCTCAAGGGCCGGTTCGCGAGCGACCACTGCCTCACGGCACGCGGCACATCCGGCCAGGTGCTCGCGAAGCTCCCGCTCATCGTCCGGCGGTAGCTCGAGCGCCACGAACCTCGGCGCCAAGCGACGCACTTCGAGACAACTGATCATCGGCCACCCCCCCTGGGGAGGTACTCGGGATAGCGGTTGGCGAGCTCCCTGCGCAGCGTCGCCCGAGCCTGGAAGACGTGGTTGCGGACCGTTGCCTCGCTGCAGCCGAGCGCCTCGGCCACCTCGGCCGTGGCGATCCCCTCCACCTCGCGCAGGACGAACGCCGCACGCTGGGTCGGCGTCAGGAGCTCCGCGAGCTCCGCGAAGATCCGGCGCACCTCGCCCTCCTGCAGATCCTGCGGCGCGCTGGGGCCGACCGAGTCCCCGACGATCCGCAGGTGAGCGGTGTGGGTCCGGTCGCGGCTGTCGCGCGAGCGCAGCACGTCGATCGCGAGGTTCGAGGCGATCCGGTACACCCAGGTCGAGAAAGCCCAGGCCGCGTCATACTTCGAGAGATTCTCCCAGGCGCGCACGAAGGCCAACTGCGCGATGTCGCGAGCCTCCTCGTCGTCGCCCAGGATGCGCGCGGCGCACCGGCGCACTCCGGCCTGGTGGCGGCGAACCAGCGCCGCGAACGCGGCTTCATCCCCGCCGCGCGCAAGCGCCGCAAGCTGCCGATCGTCGTGCTCGGCGGTCACTTTTTCCCGGACCAACAGGCGCAAAACCCCCATCCCAATTCCAACCTCCGGACCGTATACGGCCCAGCGCGCCCAACCGTTGGGTGCGCCGGAAGTATATCGCCTGGGAGGAGGATCCGCACGAAAGCGGTTGACACCGAAGCCGTCTCTTGCTAGCTTTCCCGTCCCTGGTGGGGCCGTAGCTCAGTTGGGAGAGCGCTTGAATGGCATTCAAGAGGTCGACGGTTCGATCCCGTTCGGCTCCACCAACTTACAACCCGAGAATCGCTGCTGGCAGTGCAGTGGCAGTACCTCGGAACGATTTCGCAGTCCCGAGATTCCTCACGTCAAAGGGTCGTCCTCTCCCTACATCTGCCGCCCTCGCGCACCGCTGCCGCCCAGGCTGCGCGGAGGCACGCCACCTGGACGTCTGCCACTCCCCTCCGCGAGGTCGCGGTTCCTGGGCCTCGTGGTGAGGGGGTCGAGGAAACGAGCGAAGCGTATATTCCAGCGCGGTGACTGAAGAACGGGCAAATAGCGATCGTGGGCCGGATTAGCTGGCAGCACTTCGCCGTGGCCGTGGCCGCAGCCGCGATGCTCGCTGTCGCAGCCTCTGCCACGCTCGTCGAGTTTGCAGGAGACGAATCGGAAACAACGGAGGTCGTGCTCCGAGGGTTGCTCGTGTGGGCAGGTCTGTTAGGGGCCGTCTACCTTGTCGGCTTAGCGGTCACCTGGATTCTGAAACGCCCTCCATCAGAGCACGGTTGACCTCTCGTTCACTGGCCCCTTCACGTCGAGCCACCTTGGTTGTTGTCGGGCGCGGTATTGACCCGCCCCGGAGGGTGCCGAGACAGCAGCGCAGGAGAGTCCGTCGCTACCACTGCATCGCCACCGTCGTCGGATCGTTGGTGATGTTGTCGATCACCGAGCAGGAGGTAGCGTTCCCGTGCACGTGCCCCGCACAAGCGCCATACTGAGGGTGAGAGGTGACCATGTTCGAAGGAGCATTCTCGCCGTTGCACTGGCTGGTGGTCCTGGCAATCGTGCTGCTGATCTTCGGGCCGAAGAAACTCCCCGAGGTTGGTAAGGGCCTAGGCTCCGCGATCCGGGGGTTCAGGGAAGGCCTGAAAGGCATGTCTGACGAGGTCCAGGCGTCGGACAAGGAACCTAAGCCTGAGGAGAAGCCCTCACCCTCCAAACCTGAGCTGAAGGGATAAGGCTCTCGCGCTTGGCTGAGCGCGTAACAACCTCCTCAGATCAGGTCGCCAGCACGCCACGGCCCCGGCATCCACGCCCAGGTCCGCTCGAAGACTGCCGCCAGCTGCCCCCTAACCCGTACCGGGAAGGCACCGCAGTCAAGTCCGTTGCTACCGCTGCATCGTCACCGTCGTCGGGTCGTTGGTGATGTTGTCGATCACCGAGGCAAAGGCGAACACCCCCGACCCCGACTGCACCGTGATTTTGGCGTACCCACGATCCATCGCCGTCTGCCCAGCCACGTTCTTGAACGGCTGCGTTGCCTGCGACCATTGACCTGCAGCCAAAGGCGTCACCGTGTAGTCGGTGAGTTTGGTCCCCGCTCCGTCGAAAAGCTCCACCAGCACCGTCGCACTCCCGGTGCTTGTGTTGACCAACCCGATGTTGCAGTGGTACGAGGCGTTCTCGTGAGTCCCGGAAGGTACGCGCCCTCATCCGCACTCAGCCCGTTACCCGTGGTCAACACCGGATAGTCTTGTCCCTGCGTGCCGTTTGGATAACAGGTCGCACTGGACGCGACTTGGTTGTAGGTCCTCGCCGTGATCTTCAGTGCTTGATCGGAGAACACCCCGGTCGCGCCTGAGCCACTCCCGCCAAGCTGCCCAACCACATCGGTCAGGATTGACTGCGCCCCGGCTGGCACGTAGATCGTGTTACTCACAACGCCGCCGCTGCCGTAGAAGCTGAGCCGGACGTTGGCGGTGAGGCTGCCGGCGTTGAGTAGGCCAAGGTCGCTGCGCCACTGGCTCTGGTTGAGGCCGGAGTTGTGGCTCGCCACCGGCACCCATACAGCGAACGATGCCGAGAAGACCCACGCGGCGCCGACACCAGAGTTGTCGCCTGGTCCGCCGACGATGGCTGTGGTCGCGTCCGCCGAGATCGCCACCGATAAGCCCTGATAGGCGGGATCGACGGCGCCCGTGCCGACGAGCTTGCTGCCCTGCTGAGTCCACACCCCACCGCTGCGCGTGTACACCCACGCCGCGCCCGCATTGGAGTTGTCGCCGAACCCGCCAACGATGGCGGTGTCCCCGTCCGCCGAGATCGCCACCGAGCTGCCCTGCTGGGCGGCCCCGGCGGCGTCCGTGCCGACGAGCTTGCTCCCCTGCTGCGTCCACACCCCACCGCTGCGCGTGTACACCCACGCGGCGCCGGCATTGGAGTTGTCGCCGAACCCGCCAATGATGGCGGTGTTCCCGTCCGCCGAGATCGCTACCGACTTGCCCTGCAAGGCAACTGACCCGACCGCACCTGTGCCGACAAGTTTGCTGCCCTGCTGCGACCACACGCCCCCGCTGCGCGCGTACACCCACACCGCGCCGGCACTAGAGCTGTCGGCCGGTCCGCCGACGATGGCGGAGTTGCCATCGGACGAGATCGCCACCGAGCTGCCCTGCTGGGCGGCCCCGGCGGCGCCCGTGCCGACGAGCTTGCTGCCCTGCTGCGACCACGCCCCACCGCTCCGCGAAAATATCCACGCGGCGCCGGCATTGGAGTTGTCTGCCGACCCGCCGACGATGGCGGTGTTGCCATCTGCCGAGATCGCCACCGAGCCGCCCTGATTGGCACCACCCCCGACGGCACCTGTGCCGACCAGCTTGCTGCCCTGCTGCGACCACACGCCCCCGCTGCGCGTCCACACCCACGCGGCGCCGGCATTGGAGTTGTCGCCAGGCCCGCCGACGATGGCAGTGTTCCCATCAGCCGAAATCGCCACCGAGTAGCCCTGCACGGCGACCCCGACGGCGCCCGTGCCGACGAGCTTGTTCCCCTGCTGCGACCACACCCCACCGCTGCGAGTGGATACCCACGCGGCGCCGGCCCCGGAGTTGTCCTGGTAGCCACCGACGATGGCGGTGTTCCCGTCCGCCGAGATCGCCACCGAGAAAGCCTGAACGGTAGGCGCGACGACGTCCGTACCTATGAGTTTGCTCCCTTGCTGAATGAACTCCGCCGCCGCTGCATGCGCAAGGAGCAGCACCCCGAGAACAACACCTGCTTGTCGTGCCATAGCCCGCCCCCGTCTCGCGCCACACCGCCGAAATTGCAACCACAGCAGTATGCGCCCTCAGGGCGTCACCGCCGTGGTCGTCGCGAATAGGTGCCAGGTACGCAAGGAGCGGAAGTAGCATGGGCGGCGCTCAAGGCTCCAGAGTCCTGGCCAGCGTTCGATCCACTCTGTCGAGCCGGCGCGCGAACGCGGGCTCCGCCGCGCCGGGCTCACCAGTTCCCCGAGGGCGCCTCCTTGAGGATCGCAATGTCCAACGCCTGCTCCGCCACCACCTCCTTCAGCCGGCCGTTCTCCTTCTCCAGACTCTTCAGCCGGCGGGCTTGCTCCGCCTTCAAACCCCCATATACCCGCAGCCACCGGTAGTAGGTCCGCTCGGGCTGATCCGGCAGAGTGAGAAGAGGGGGCGCCTCTCTCCACCGTCGCAGACAATTATTGGTGGTGTTAGACTTGGCCCGGAAGCGCCCGGGGCCTGGTGGCTCTCGCGGTCTTCAAAACCGTTGCTCCGTGCCGACGCGGCACCGGGGGGTGGGTTCGATTCCCATGCGCTTCCGCCACCTGCCAAAGGCGGTTCGAAGGTTCGAACCTGTGAACGTGTGAACCTTCGAACGGTCCCTTGCTCCACTGCTCCTCCGCTCCTCTGCACCTCTGTTCCCGGGCATCCGCTGCGCCCTGTGCCCTGCCATCCTGCGTGGTACCATTTACTTTGTGACACAGGAAGCACGCCACATTTTCGTTGGCGATCTCGCTGACCAACCCATGCCCGAGATGCTCGCGACGATCCACCGCAACCGTGTCCCGGGCGTGCTCGAGGTCCAACTCGGAGAGTTCTCCAAACGCGTTTTCATCCTTGGCGGCGATATCATCTTCGCCTCTTCGACAAATCGGGGCGAATCGCTCGGCGACTCGCTGCTGGCCTCCGGGCAGATCACGGTGGCTCAGTACCGCGAGTCAGCCCTGCAGTTGCTCGCACATAGGGGGAAGAGACACGGGCAGGTCCTGGTCGAGATGGGGATGCTCAGCGAGGCGGAAATGCGCGCAGCCGTCCTCCAACAGGTCCAGCGCATCGTCTGGAGCTTATTCGACCTCGCAGAAGGACTTGTGAGCTTCACGCTCGGGGAGGACAGGGCGGACGAGGTGTACAAGCTCCGCATCCCCACACCACGCGCCATCCTGCACGGGTGCAAGACCGTGGCCGACGCAAAGCGGCTCGTAACGAGGCTCGGCGGAAAGGGGACGCTGTTCTCGCGGCCGCCGACGCCCGAGCAGCTCAAGGACTTCCAGCTCGAGGCCGGCGAGGAAGAGCTCCTGAACCTGGTGGACGGCCACCGAACGCTGTTCGAGCTTTGCGATCATGGTCCGTTCTCGGCGGGCCTCAACGCGCGCGTCCTCTACGCCTTCAGCTGTCTCGGCCTGATCAAGAAGGAGAAGGACGTCCCGAGCGGAATCCGGGTGCAGGTGCCCTCGACAGATTAGCCTTCCTAATGTAGAATCTAAGTGTTGGGCGCTCAGATCGCGCCCGGAGGCGTGCCATGCCGTTGTACGAGTACCGCTGCACTAGCTGCGGGGAGCGCACCGAGGTCCTGCAACGCCTCGGCACGGCCCCGCTTTCGCAGTGCCTGCACTGCGGCGGAACTCTCGAGAAGCTCACCTCTGCGCCGGCCTTGCATTTCAAGGGGACAGGCTGGTACGTGACCGACTACACCAATCGCAGCGCGAGCTCCGATAGTGGGGACTCTGCCGCGGCCGGAACCGCAAAGGCCGAGAAGAAGCCCGAGACCGCGGCCACGGACAAGCCCGCAGACAAGCCCGCTGCCTCCGAGAGTTCCGCCAAGCCGAGCTGATCTCTCTTTGTTGGCCCTTCGGGCCAGGTTTCTTTTTGTCCCGCGGGTTCGGAAGGGTCGCTCGGGTTGCGCATTGAGGGTTGGCCTGTTCCACTGCATGGAGGCGGCCGATCTTGCCCCTCGAGTTACGCGACTTTCGGGCCCTGCTCGCCCTCGCTCGTTTGCTCGCTCCGGCGTGTTCGAGGGCTGTGCTCGAGCAGCCCGAGCGACTCCTCCGAGCCCGCGGGGCAACGAGAGGAGAGCCTTCACGCAGCCGAAGAAGGAGTCCAGGCAAGGAGGGCGACGAACGCCGTGCTCAGGCCCGGGCAGGTTGCCCGAGAAGCTCCTCGAGCATTCGCCGAAAACCGACCCCCAGTTCGGGGTGCTCCAGCGCAATCTCGACCGTAGCACGGAGGAAGTCGGCCTTGTTGCCCGCATCGAACCGACGGCCGGGGAACGTGCAGGCGTAGATCGGCCCGGCGGCGAGAGATCTCCGCAGACCCTCCGTCAGCTGGATTTCGCCTGCACGGTCGGGCGGTGTCGCGGCCAGGGTCTGCAGCACCGCATGGGTGAGGACGTAGCGGCCGATGATCGCTAGGCTCGAAGGCGCCTTCGCCGGCTCCGGCTTTTCCACCAGATCGCGGACTCGCCACACTCCGGGCTGAACGAGGTCGCCGGCGATGCAGCCGTAGTGCCGGATCTCGTCCCGTGGGACCTCCATGACCGCGATGACCGGGGCGCCGGTTTCGTGGGCCAGGTCCGCCAGCCGCCCGATTGCGGGAGGATCGCCGACGATGATGTCATCACCGAGAAGCACCGCGAACGGCTCCTCCCCGAGCACCGGTGCCGCTTGTAGGACCGCATGGCCGAGTCCAAGCGCTTCTTTCTGGCGCACCGCCACGACCTGGACCATCGACCCCACGCGACGCACGGTGTCCAGAAGATCCAGCTTCCCCCGTTCGGCCAGGAAAGCCTCCAGGCGCAAGTTGCGGTCGAAGTGGTCTTCGATCGGCGACTTGCCCTCAGCCGTGACGAAGATCGCGGTCTGGACGCCGGCGGCAACGGCCTCCTCGACCACGTATTGCACGGCCGGTTTGTCGACGATCGGCAGCAGCTCCTTTGGGATGGCTTTCGATGCCGGCAGGAAACGCGTGCCGTACCCTGCAACCGGGAACACGGCTCGGCGCAGGTTCATCGCTTTCCTCCAGGCAAAGGGAAACCGGGCACATCCCGAAATCGGAGGAAGACACCCGGGCGCACGCCATGGGCAGCCGCGAAACCGGCGTTGACTTCGAGCACGGCGCGGCCCGGCTTGGAGGGGTCGTAGTTTGGGCAGGGATCGGCACGGCAAGGTTGAGCATCGGCGCGCACGTCGACAACCTCGCCGGCCGCGGAGAGCCAGATCAGGTCCAGCGGGATGAAGGTGTTCTTCATCCAGAACGGAACAAGGCCGTCAGTCTCGAAGATGAACAGCATCCCCCGGTCGGGAGGAAGGGTGTCGCGAAACATCAAGCCGTCGGCACGCTCCTCGTCCGTCCGCGCGAGTTCGAGCAGCACCTGCGCCCCGTCAGGCACTACGCAGAGCGGCTGAGAAGGGGCGGCAGCAACGGCCAGCACGAGTGCAAGGGTGAACAACGCCTAGTCCTCCATTGTGAGGTTGTACTTCTCCGCGTGGTAGCGGAACGCACGGTACGTCATGCGAAGCATCCGCGCGGCATCCTTCTGCACCCCGCCGCACCGCTCCAGCGCCTGCCGCATGAGCTCGCGTCGCATGGCATCCAAGTGGGCCTCGATGTCGAACCCGCTCTCCGGGAGAGCGGCCAGGGCGGGCAGCAGGCCGGCGTCCGTTGCGCTCCCGAGGATGCTCGTCGGCAATGAGCTGACCGTCATGAGATACGAGCTCTCGGTTGCTACGGTGCGCTCGACGACGTTCTCGAGCTCGCGGACGTTCCCCGGCCACATGTAGTTCTCAAGCACCGCCATCGCGTCCCGATGGATCTCCTTTGGCTTCATCCCCAACCGATCGCACGCACGCGTGACGAAGTGGCGCACCAGATCTGGGATGTCCTCGCGGCGCTGGCGGAGAGGCGGCAGGTGCAGGTTGATAACGTCGATGCGGAAGTACAGGTCCTCCCGAAACTTCCCTTCCTCGATCTGGACCCTCAGGTCCTTGTTCGTCGCGGCAATGATCCGCGCATCCACATCGAACTCGCGGCTGCCTCCGACCGGGCGCACCTTCCTATCCTGCAACGCCCGCAACAGCTTGACCTGCGAGTTGGGGGTGAGCTCGCCGATCTCGTCAAGGAACAGCGTTCCGCCTTCCGCCGCCCGCATCAGCCCCGGGTTGTCGCGAACCGCTCCCGTGAATGAGCCGCGCATGTGACCGAACAGCTCACTCTCGAAAAGACCCTCCGGCAACGCTCCGCAGTTGACGGGCACGAACAGCCTCTCCACGCGCGGCGACGCCGCGTGGATCGCGCGCGCCAGCAGCTCTTTGCCTGTCCCGGATTCGCCCGTGATGAGGACGGTGGCATCGCTGCGTGCGACTTGCGGGATTCGTTCCAAGACCGGCCACATCGCACGCGAGCGCCCGATGAACGTGAACATCTCCGGGGCCGGCGAGGTGGCCGACCGAAGCTGCATGCGTTTCTCGACGACCAGCTTGAGCTCGTCGACATCGAACGGTTTCGACAGGTACTCGACCGCGCCGTCACGGAGCGCGGTCAGTGCCTGAGCGGGCGTGTTGTGCGCCGTGATGACGACGAACTTCGTATCCGGGTGGCCCGCGTGGTACGACCGAACGAGATCGAGGCCGTTGCCGTCCGGGAGCACGATATCGCAGATCACGAGGTCGAACGTCGTCTTCCCGAGTAGCTGCATCGCTTCACCGTACGTGGCGGCCTCGCGGACATCGTAGCCCTCGGCCTCGAGGACGATCCGGAGCACCTCGCGGATGTTCGGCTCGTCGTCGACGACCAGAAGGTGTCCGGTCACTCCGCCTCCAGCGGAAACCGGAGGGTGAACGTCGTGCCCTTGCCGAGCTCGCTCTCGACCCGGATGTCGCCGTGGTGGTCGCTGACGATCGAGTAAACGACCGCGAGCCCCAAACCCGTTCCGCCTTTCCGAAACGCCTTGAACGGCTGGAAGATCTCATGAATCTGGTGGGGCTCCATCCCGACTCCCTCGTCCCGCCATCCGATCACGTAGTCGCCACCCTCGGGACCCGCCTCAACGCGCATCGTACCACCCGACGGCATGGCCTGAATCGCGTTGCGAGCCAGGTTGTAGAAGGCCTGCCGCAGCTGTTGCGCGTCCGCGACTATAGGGTGCGGGTGAGGTTTGACATCCGTGACGATCCGGTGAGCATCCGTGAGTTCCGATGAGTTGGCGAACAGCGTGAGTGTCTCATCGAGGGTCTGGGCGATATTACAGGGGCCGCGCTGCGGATCAGGAGGGCGCGCGAAACCGAGGAACGACTCGATGATGCTCGAAAGGCGTCGCGACTCCTCGACGATGATTCGCGAGAGCTTGTGCTCGTTGGGGCCGAGCCCTGGCACCTTGCCGAGCACTTGTGCCGAGCCCGAGATCGAGGCGAGCGGGTTGCGGATCTCGTGGGCAATGCCTGCCGCCATTTCCCCAACGGCCTCCATGCGTTCCCTGAGGCGTTCGCGCTTGGCCGCCTCGAGTGCTTCGGTCAGGTCGCGGAAGTGGACGACCTGACCCACCAGGGTGGAAGCAGAATCCATGAGGGCGGTGACCGTGCACCCCACTACTACGCTGCCTCCCGCCAACGTGCCCTCCAGCCGTACCAGCGAGCCGAGCCCGAGCCGCTCGAGGACCTTTGGCCACTCGACGCCCTCCAACGGAAGGAGCGCCGAGAGGTGCTTGCCCTCGAAAGGACTCTCGTCGCGGAGGATCCGGTGCGCAGCCGGGTTGGCCAGCACCACTCGACCGTCCACGTCGGCAGCGAGCACGCCGGAGTCGACCGATCGCAGGACATCGGCGGAGATCGCGAAGAGACGCGCGCTGGCCTCCCGCTCGCCCTGCAGACGGGACTCCGCCCGCTGCAGCGAGTGCGCAAGATACGACGTGAGCAGCGCGACGATCGCGAAGCCTGTCCCAGTCACGAATATCTGGAAGGCGAGGGCCGAGCGGCCGTGCGGCGACGCCAACGTCCCGAAGTGGGGAGGTTTGATCAGACCGAACGCGATCGCCTCCGCCATGGCGCCGTAGAGCACGAAGGCGCAGCCCGCCACGGTCAGCGAACCCCGCAGGCCGAACATCAGCGCCCCGATGGCCACCGAGATCAAGAACAGGAACGCAAAAGGCGAGGCCGCGCCGCCGGTCAGGTATACCAGGGTGGCGAGAATGAAGAGGTCACCAGTCAGCTGCAGCGCACCGTGCAACCGCGGTGGCACCCCGAGAATCCACAGTACGATCCAGAGAAGAGACAGGGCATAGGTGAGACCGGCCACGCGCGCAAGGGGTGCTATCGGCAGGATCTCTTCCGTGGTGCTCTGCACAAGCAGGGCCCCCACCAGCAGCGCCGAAACCGCGACGAGACGAAGCCCGAGCAGCCACTTCGCGACCCGATCGGTCGGGAGCCCCGAGAGCTCCAGGCCGCCGCCGGAGACGACCCGGCGCGGCATCTCTCTCATCATCCGATCTTCGAGATCAGGGAGAACATCGGGAGGTACATCGCGATCACGATGCCGCCGACCACGATGCCTAGGAACAGGATCATGACCGGTTCGATGAGCTTCATCATCCCCGCGACAGCGGTGTCGACCTCATCCTCGTAGAACTCGGCGATCTTGTTGAGCATGGTGTCCATCGCACCAGTCGCCTCGCCGACGGAGATCATCTGTACCACCATGGACGGGAATTGGTTGGTGCTCTTGAGCGGCTCGGCGAGCGACTTGCCTTCCTCGACCTGCTTGCGCACCTCGAGGATGGCGCGCTCGAGGACCGCGTTGCCGGAAGTCCGGGCGGTGATGTCGAGAGATTCGAGCACCGGCACGCCGGCTGAGAGCAGCGTCCCGAGGGTTCGGCAGAAGCGCGCGACCGCGATCTTCCGCAGCACGCTTCCCAGGATGGGTGCCTTGAGGAGCAGTCCGTCGATGACAAGCTTCCCCTGCTCGGTGGCGTAGTAGCGACGGAGGGCAAAACCGAGTCCTACGATAATTCCGATGATCAGCCACCAGAAGCGGCCCACGAACTTCGACATGGCAACGACAATCCGGGTCGGCAGCGGGAGGTCGGCGCCAAGGGAAAGGAACAGCGCGCCGAACACCGGGATCACTTTCCATAGGATGACGTACACAACAAGACCGGCGATGCTTATCACCGCGATCGGGTAGATCATTGCGGACTTGACCTGCGCCTTGAGGCGGGCGTTCTTCTCGATATACGTCGCCAGGCGCTGAAGGATCGTGTCGAGGATGCCGCCCGCCTCGCCCGCCGCCACCATGTTGACAAACAGCTCGTTGAACGCCTGGGGGTGCTTCTTCATCGCGTTGGCGAGCGAGGACCCCGATTCCACGTCCTCGCGCACCTGGAGGAGGATCCGCTGGAACGTCTTGTGCTCCTGCTGCTCGCCAAGGATCTGCAGACATTGAACCAGCGGCAGACCAGCGTCGATCATCACCGAGAATTGGCGGGTGAAGACTGCCAGACTCTTCTCGTCCACACCGCGGCGGAGCTTTGGGAGGGCAATCTCCTTTCCCTTCTCCTTGACAGTAATGGGAACGATTTGCTGCCGCCGCAGCACGGCCAGCACTGCGTCCTTGTTGTCCGCTACGAGAACGCCGCCTTGCGGGCGCCCCGCGCGGTCACGGCCCTTCCATTCGAAGCTCGGCATGGCCTAACCCCTCCCAGAAACGCGCGGCGCCACTCCGGGCTGCACGACGCCGGTGCCGCGGTTGATCATGTCCTGCAACTCCTCCGGATTGGAACTGTACGACAGTGCGATTTGCAGCGTGATAAGCCGGCGCTGGTACAGCGTCGCAAGGGACTGGTTGAACGTCTGCATACCGAACTTCAGCTGCCCCGTCTGCATCGTCGAGTAGATCTGGTGCACCTTGTCCTCGCGGATCAGGTTGCGGATGGCGGCGTTGGGTATCAGCACCTCGCAGCACAGAACGCGCCCCTTGCCGCCGGCCCGCGGCAGCAGGGATTGGCAGACGATCCCTTCGAGCACGAACGAGAGCTGCGCACGCACCTGCGGCTGCTGGTGCTCAGGGAACACGTCGATGATCCGGTTGATCGTCTGCGGGGCCGAGTTGGTGTGCAGCGTCGCGAACGTCAGGTGGCCGGTCTCGGCGATCTGCAGGGCCGCCTCGATCGTCTCGAGGTCGCGCATCTCTCCGATGAGGACGACGTCGGGGTCTTCGCGCAGCACAGATCGCAGCGCGTTCGGGTACGACTGGGTGTCGGCGTGGAGCTCGCGCTGGTTCACCATTGCTTTCTTGTGGCTGTGAAGGTACTCGATCGGGTCCTCGATCGTCATGATATGGAGAGGGTGCTCGTCATTGACCTTGTCGAGCATCGCCGCGAGCGAAGTCGACTTACCGCAGCCGGTCGGACCGGTCACCAGCACCAGGCCGCGCGGCTTCTCGCAGAGGCTCTCGACGACCCCCGGGAGGCCTAGCTCCTTGAAGCCGAGAATCTCATACGGAATCCGACGGAACGCACCACCAACCGCGCCACGCTGGAAGAAGATATTGGCTCGGAAGCGTGCCAGCCCCTTGATCCCAAAAGAAAGATCGAGCTCGAAAGTCTCCTCGAGGCGATGCTTCTGAGCGTCGGTGAGCACGGAGTAGGCCAGGCGCTTCGTCTCGGGAGCGGTGAGCGACGGCAGCGGCAAGCGTTCGAGCGCGCCGTCTATTCGGATGACCGGTGGCGTGTTGGTCGTTATGTGCAGGTCCGTCGCACCGTGCTCGACCATGGTCTTGAGAAGCTCATGCAGGGTGATTGGCATATCCCCCTACCTTCCTCTAAAGCACGGTTTCCCGAACCACCTCGTCGATGCTGGTCAGCCCCTCACGGATCTTCTGAAGGCCCGACTGCCGGAGTGTGATCATTCCCTCTTCGATGGCCTTTCGACGCAGTTCAACCGCGCTCGCCCCAGATAGGATCAACTCACGCATGTCCTCGGTGATGTCCATCACCTCGAAGAGACCGAGGCGGCCCTTATATCCGGTGTTGCCGCATTTCTCGCACCCCCGCCCCTTCACCAGCTTGAGGTTGTGGGCCTCGCTCTCCTGGAAACCGACCGAGAGCAGCGCCTGGATCGGCGTGTCGATCTCCTCCTTGCAGCTCTGGCACACCCTCCGGATCAACCGCTGCGCCGCGATCACGTTGACGGACGTCGCCACAAGGAACGGCTCGATCCCCATGTTCATGAGGCGCGAGATTGTGGAAGGCGCGTCGTTGGTGTGCAGGGTCGACAGCACCAGGTGTCCGGTAAGTGCGGCCTTGATTGCGATCTCGGCGGTCTCGAAGTCCCGGATCTCACCTACGAGGATGATATTGGGATCCTGCCGCAGGAACGAGCGCAGAGCGGCAGCGAAGTTGAGTCCGATGGCATCCTTCATCTGCACCTGGTTGACGCCGGGAAGCTGAAACTCCACCGGATCCTCGGCGGTGATGATGTTGGTTTCGGGAACGTTGACGCGCTGAAGCGCCGAGTATAGGGTGTTGGTCTTGCCTGACCCGGTCGGTCCGGTCACCAGCACCATCCCGTAGGGCTTGAGAATGTTGTCCTCGAACTTCTTCAACGAGGACTTCTCGAAGCCGAGCTTGGTCATGTCGAGACGCAGGTTCTCTTTGTCGAGGAGGCGGAGCACCACCTTCTCACCGTGCACGGTGGGCAGCACCGAGACGCGAAAGTCGAGCTCGCGCATGCGACCTTCGATCTTGGCCTTGAGCCGGATGCGGCCGTCCTGAGGCAACCGCTTCTCGGCAATGTCCATCTTGGAAAGCACTTTGATGCGAGAGGTGATGGCGGGTTGCAGCCGCTGCGGCGGCGTCATCACCTCGCGCAGCAGCCCGTCAACCCGATACCGTACCCGGAAGCTCTTCTCATACGGCTCCACGTGGATGTCCGAGGCGCCGCGCTTGATGGCGTCAGTGAGCATGATGTTCACGAGACGTACAACCGGCGCTTCCTGAGACTCCTCGGCAAGCTTGCTGACGTCGACCTCTTCGTCTTCCTCCAGCAGCTCGAGGGCGGCCTCGTCGACGGTGGTGAGGTCCTCCATCACCTTCTTGAGCTCGAGCTCGCGGGACGACCCAAAGTTCCGGTCGATGCGCTCGCGGATGGCTTCCTCCGAGGCCACCACCGGCTCGACCCGGTAGCCGGTCATGAAGGTGATCTCGTCCATCGCGAAGATGTTGGTCGGGTCGGTCATCGCCAGCGTGAGGGTGGCGCCGGTCTTGTTGACCGGAATGACGTTGTACTTGCGGGCCAGGTCGACCGGGATGATCTTCGCTACGTTGGGGTCGATCTCAAAGTGGCGCAGGTTGATAGACGGTACGCCGAACTGGTGCGACAGGCACTCGATGATGTCGTCCTCGGTCACGAAGCCGAGCCGCTGGAGGATCTCACCCAGCTTCCCGCCTGTGGTCTTCTGCTCCTCCAGCGCCTTGTTCAATTGCTGCTGATTAACGAGCTGCGCCTTGAGGAGAAGTTCGCCAAGCTTCAGGGCCATTCGACTCCCTTCCGTTTCCTTTCGGTCCGCCCACGAATTCTACCACCCCGCCTAGCGGCGTTCCAACGCTCGCGCATGCTTGGCCCCATGTTCCAGGGGTTTCGGAGACGTTTCGCGCCACCCGTGGCGGCGACGCCACGTTACGACGCGGGGCCGGAGAGGCCAAGCTCTTCTCCGACGGCTTGAAACACCGCGTCTATGGCGACCTCGCCAGCAAGGGCCTTCCGGGCGCCGCCTCGTCGCGTGCGTCCTCCCGCCGCAGACACGACTCTGACCCTCTTCCCGCGCGGACCGTTGCGGTTGGGGTCGGTCGCAACGAAGATCGCCACGGTCGGAACCCCGAGAGACGCCGCCAGATGGACAGGCCCGGTATCACCACCCACGATTAGCGCAAACCGCGACATCAGATCAGCAAGCTCCGGGATGGAAGTCCTGGGCGCGAGCTCAGTCCGCGCGCCGGCATCGGCGACGACCCTCTCTGCCAGCGCCCGCTCACCCGGACCCCATATCACCGTGACCGGCACACCGGAATCGGTCAGCTTTCGCGCCAATGCCGTGTAGTTTTCCAGCTGCCACGCCTTCCCGCGACCTCCGGTGGCAGGCAGCAGCCCAACCGCTCCTCGCGCCATCAGTGGTGTTGCGCCGGGAACACTCCGCAGCAGAAAACGCCCATCCGGGTGGGCGCCCAGCGGTGCACGCAGACCCACCGCCGTCAATAGCGAGAGGTTGATGTCGACGACGTGACGGGCTTCGGGCGGCGGTGTCACCGTTCGCGTGTAGAAAACACCGGCGAGCCGCTCGCGACGGTGGGAGGGCGAGAACCCGACGCGCTGCGGCGCCCGCGCGACCGCCCCCCAGTACGCCGACTTGATGAGTCCCTGAGGGTCGAGCACCAAGTCCGGGGCGAAGCTCTGCACCATGCTGCGCAGTTCCAGGATCTCCCGCCTGGTTGCGGCTGCCAGCGGTCGGTGCCGCCAGCGCCGGGTGGCCACCGGGATCGCCAGCGCTACCGCGGGGTGGGACGCGACAAGCGGAAGGAACGGCTCCTCCACCATCCATGCCAATTCGACTGCGGTCTCCTGCTTTGCGAGCGCTGCCGCGAGCGGCCACGTGTGGACGATGTCGCCGAGAGCCGAGAGGCGGGTAAGCAGAACACGCACGCCGGGATTCTAATGGGTCTGCGACGGATTCTGTCGGGCGACAAGAGCAATGACGTCGCGAGGCAGTCCGGGAAGCGAGTCGCGGGCTCCTGCGCGGCCAGCGGCCAGCCGTGTAGGAGCATGAAACGGGAGTTCTGTGGCACCGGGGCAGCGTCGTGACTCGAAGACCCCGAGGTCGGCTCGCGGCCGCCACCCGGTTTTCCATACATTTTCCTGCGATCGGCTTGGTCTCCAGTAGGGCCGTTGATTTTCTCATCGCTCCCCGAATAGACCAGAAAACACCGCCATGGTGCGGGTGAGGCCGCTTGTGATAGAGTGTCCAGGGGGCGTAGAGCCGGCCGCGTATGTTGAACGATTCAACGGTCTGGAACGGCTGACTCTGAGCTGAAATGTGGAACCGATTCATTTCGAGCGAGATACGCAGGAGCCAAAAACTTGGCAGCGGGCTTGCTTTGCCTTCTGGCGAGCGGGGGCCACAAAACTCCCGCGGGAGGCAACAATGACCGCGATTCTGGTAATCCTCACGATCCTGGCCTTCATCGGTGTCGATGCGGTTGTCATGGCGCTTCGCCGCCATCGTGTCGCAGTACCGATGGCGATGCAGCTCACGCCCATGCTCGAGCCCAGGCCCCCGCAGGGGATCTTCCTCGACCCGAGGCACGCCTGGGTGCGCATCACAACTGACGGAACTCTCAGAGTGGGGATTGACGACTTCCTCTCCGAGGCGCTGGGCGAGGTCGAGGCCGTCGAGGCTCCTCCCCGCGGCGCCCAGGTCAAGCGGGGCGACCCTCTCCTCAAGCTCAAGGTCCGAGGGCGTTCCCTCGTGGTCTCCGCTCCGGCCGCGGGTGAGGTGGTGGCCGTGAACGACCACGCACTCGCACAACCCTGGACCGTCACTCGCGACCCGTACGGCGTCGGCTGGGTCGTCGCCCTCTGGACCCGCGACCACCACGAGGCGATCAAGCCGCTCCGCATCGGCAGCGCCGCCACGGCCTTCCTGCGCCAGGAGATGCAGCGGCTGGCCGATCTCCTCACGCCCGCCGGCACCCTCGCTACCGTACCGCTCCTTGCCGATGGCGGCGTGCCTCGCAAGGGAGCTCTGGCATCCGTTGACGACTCCCGCTGGGACGCTTTCCAGAAGGAGTTCCTGACCCCCTCCAGCCTGGAGGCGTAAACAGTGGCTCACCGTGGAATCCTGGTCGACGTGACGAAGTGCATCGGCTGCGGGGCCTGCGTGCAGGGCTGCCAGAAGTGGAACGAGCACCCCGCCCACGAGGCGAAGAGGCTCGACGAGCAGACCTACACGTTCCTCATGGACCGCGGCAACGATGTCTACGTTCGGCGATTGTGCATGCACTGCGAGCAGCCGAGCTGCGCGTCGGCATGCCCCGTCTCGGCGCTCTACAAGAGCAAGGAAGGTCCGGTCCTCTACGATCCGAGCAAGTGCCTTGGCTGCCGTTACTGCATGCTGGCGTGCCCGTTCGGGGTTCCCACGTACGAGTGGCACTCCGCGGTACCGCGCGTGCGCAAGTGCCAGATGTGCTCGCACCGCGGAGCTGCGGGACCGGCCTGCGCCGAGGTATGTCCTACGGGCGCGACGATCACCGGCGACCGTGACGAGTTGCTGGCCGAGGCGCGAAAGCGAGTGGTCGGGGACCCCAAGGCCTACTACCAGTGGGTCTACGGCGCTAAGGAAGCCGGCGGTACGGACGTGTTCTTCATCGGCCCGAAGAACCCTGCTGCGCTCGGCCTCCCGAGGGTGGAGGTGGATGGCCCGCTGCCGGACCTCACCTGGAACGCGCTGAAGCACGTGCCGGATGTCGTGCTGTTCGGCGGAGTCTTCCTCGGCGGGATGTTCTGGCTCACCAAGCGGAAGGAAGAGGTGGCCCGCGCCAAGCATGACGAAAAGGGACAGGATCGTGGGTAAGGACCGGCTGGACTCGCTAAGGTTGGGGTTCTGGACGGTCTTCTCGGGCCTGCTGATCGCTCTGCTCGCAGTTATCGCCTACGTGCGTTACACGCAAGGGCTCGGCGCCGTCACGCACCTCTCCGACACCTTCCCCTGGGGGTTGTGGATCGGGTTCGACCTGCTCTGCGGGGTCGGGTTGGCGGCCGGAGGGTTCGCGGTGACCGCCACCGTACACATCCTCCACCTCAAGGACTTCAAACCGATCGTCCGTCCGACGGTGCTCACCGCTTTCCTCGGCTATATCCTGGTCATCACGGCGCTCCTCCTCGACCTCGGCAGGCCGTGGAACATCTGGCACCCGATCATCATGTGGAACCCTCACTCCGTGATGTTCGAGGTCGGCTGGTGCGTGATGCTCTACACCACCGTGCTCTCCCTCGAGTTCGCCCCAGTCGTGCTCGAGCGCTTCAAGCTCGACTGGATGCTCAAACTCCTCAAGCCGGTCACACCGATCCTGGTGATCATGGGCGTGATTCTCTCCACGCTCCACCAGTCCTCGCTCGGCAGCCTCTTCCTGATCCTGCCGGAAAAAATGCACCCACTGTGGTACACGCCGATCCTGCCCGTGCTCTTCTTCGTGTCCGCTCTCGCCGCCGGGATCGCGATGACGGTGGTGGAGTCGTGGTTCTCGCGACGCGTCTTCGGCAAGCCGATCGAGACCCATCTCCTGTCGCGTCTCTCGAAGGTGTCCGTGATCATCCTGGCGTTGTATCTGACACTCAGACTGCGCGACCTCGCGGTGCGCGGCGCGCTCTCCACCATCTGGCCACTTACGCGAGTGTCCTTGATGTTCCTGGCCGAGATCGGCATCGGCGTCGCGGTTCCCATGGTCCTGCTGGCGTTCGACCGTTTCCGGCAGTCACCCAAGCGGCTCGCGTTCGCCCAGGGGTTGGTCGTGCTCGGTTTCATCTTCCATCGCCTGAACGTGTCGATCACGTCGGTCGAGGCCGCCACGGGGCACCGCTACGTGCCCTCGTTCCTCGAGTTCCTGGTGTCGGCCGGCCTGGTCGCCGTCGGGATGTGGGTGTTCGTGCTCGCCTGCCGGTACCTGCCGGTCTTCCCGGAAGAGCCAGCAGCCACGGAGGGGGCAACCGAGAGCCGCGGAACGTCGCAGGCATCCCTCCCGGTCTCGAAACCGGTCACCGCTTTTGACCGGACGTAGGAGAGAAGGTAGGGTGGGTGCGGGGTGAACGGAGGAGACCCGCAGCCATGTGGCGTTGGCGCTCCAATTCGCTGACGTTCCGCCTCACCGGTACCTTGATCGTCGCTCTCGCGCTCCTGCTGGCCCTCACTGCGATCGTGCAGGTTGGCCTGCAGGAGCGGTACGCACAGGCGTCCGCTCGAACTAGCGGGCTGGCCGTCTCGGAGACTCTCTACGGTGCCCTCCACACCGCCATGCTTAACAACGACCGCGAAGGCCTGCTGGCGGCCGCCCGCACCATCGGAGAGCGCTCTCCCAACGTCCGCCTGAGGGTCTTCAACAAGGACGGGCGGATCGACTTCTCGTCCGACGCCTCGGAGATCGGTAAGCGGCTCGACCCCCGGTCTGAGGCCTGCTTCAAGTGCCATCAGGCCGACAGGCCGATCGAGAAGCTCCCCCCCGGGGACCGCGTGCGCTCGTTCGAGGTCGGCGGAGTTCCGGCGCTCGGCGTGATCCGGCCGATCGAGAACGAGGCCGCCTGCGCCTCCGCGGCCTGTCACGCCCACCCCGCCGACAAGCGCCTCCTGGGAGTCCTCGACGTCACGCTTCTGCTCACACAGCTCGAGCACGACCGGAGGGAAACCGCTGGGTTGATGGTTGGAGCGACACTGGGCGTGCTTCTGCTCGTCGTTCTCGTGGTCCTCGTCGTCGTGCACAGGTCGGTCCATCGACCGATCAGGGGTCTCACCACGACGCTGGCCGCGCTCGGCACGGGCGACTACTCGGCCCGCTACGAGAACGGGAAGATCTCCGAGTTCGCCTACCTCGGCGGCTCGGTGAACAAGATGGCCCAGGAACTGCAACGCGCCAACGCCGAGCTCGTCGAGTGGGCCCAGACCCTCGAGCGCAGGGTCGACGAGAAGACCGCCGAGTTGCGCCAGGCCCAGGAGCAGATGGTGCGCGTCGAGCGCATGGCCTCCCTTGGCAAGCTCGCCGCCGTGGTCGCCCACGAGATCAACAACCCGCTCGCGAGCGTCGTCACATACTCGAAGGTGCTGCTGCGGCGGTATAACGCCCGGGCGAACGAGAGCGACGAGGGCCGGGAGAGCCTCGAGATCCTGGAAGCGATCGCGAGCGAATCCGCCCGCTGCGGCGAGATCGTTTCCAACATGCTGCTGTTCGCGCGTCGCACCGGCTCGCGCATGGAGCCCACCAACGTCAACCAGATCATCGAACGATCGCTCTTCCTCATCAAGCACAAGATGGATCTCGCGCAGGTAAAGTCCGATCTCGATCTCTCGTCGCACCTCGCGAACATCATGTGCGACCCCGCCCAGATCGAGCAGGCTCTGCTCGCCCTTTGCATCAACGCCGTCGAGGCGATGCCGCACGGCGGGACCCTCACGATCCGCACCGCGCCAACGGAATCCGGCGGGGTCGAGGTCGCCGTGGAAGACACCGGCATGGGGATGGACGACGAGGTCCGCTCCCACGTCTTCGAGCCGTTCTTCACCACGAAGGGCGAGGGGGAGGGCAAGGGCCTCGGTCTCGGCCTGGCGGTTGTCTACGGGATCGTGCAGCGACACAATGGCTCGATCGACGTCGCGAGCGCACCGGGTCAGGGCACCCGTTTCACCGTGATCCTGTCGCCGGCGCCCGCATCCGCCGGAGGGGAGAGCGCATCATGACGATGCCCGTCCGCATCTTGGTCGTCGACGATGAGCAACACATCCGCAATTCGCTGGCGACGTGGTTCCGCGAAGAGGGCTACGACGTCGGCGTAGCGGCAAGTGGGAAGGATGCCCTCGCGGCCGTCGCCCGCGAAGGAACCAACATCCTGCTCGTCGACATCAAGATGCCCGGCATGGACGGCCTCGAGCTGCAGCGCAAGGTCCGCGAGCTCGCCCCCGACGCCACGATAATCATCATGACCGCGTACGCGTCCGTCGAGACTGCGGTCCAGGCGCTCAAGGAGGGTGCGTACGACTACATCGTCAAGCCGTTCGACCCCGAGGCCGTCTCCCGCCTCGTCCGCAAGGCCGCCGAGCGCTACTCGTTGCTCGCAGAGAACCGGGCTCTGAGGGAGCGCATCGCCGGCGCGTCACCGGCACTGATCACAAGCGGTTCGCCCGCCATGGCCAAGGTGATCGAGCTCGTGGACCAGGTGGCTCCCACCGACACGAACGTGCTCATCACCGGCGAATCCGGCACCGGCAAGGAGCTCGTGGCCCACCTCATCCACGCGAAGAGCACGCGGCGGTTCGGCCCGTTCGTGGTCGAGAACTGCGGCGCCCTGGCCGAAGGCGTGCTCGAGAGCGAGTTGTTCGGCCACGAGCGCGGCGCCTTCACGGGGGCCGTCGGCCGCCACCGCGGCAAGATCGAGATGGCCAACGAAGGTACGTTGTTCCTCGACGAGATCGGCGACGTGCCCCCGAAGGTGCAGGTGGACCTGCTGCGCGTCGTGCAGGAGCGGGAGCTCAAGCGCGTGGGTGGCAGCGAGACGATCAAGGTGGATTTCCGGCTCGTCACCGCCACCCACCGCGATCTTGAGGCGGAGGTCGCCGCCGGCCGTTTCCGGGACGACTTCTACTTCCGCATCAACGTGTTTCAGATTCCGTTGCCGCCGCTGCGCGAGCGCTCCGGCGACGTGCCGGCGCTCGCCGAGCACTTCCTCCAGCAGTTCGCGACGCAGATGAACCGTCGCATCTCCGGCTTCTCCCAGGACGCGATGGCGGCGCTGATGACCTACCCCTGGCCGGGCAACGTGCGCGAGCTTGCCAACGCCATCGAGCGCGCCGTCGTGCTGTGCCGCGGCGACCGCATCGAGGCGAGTCACTTCCCGTTCGCGGGCCCGCCCGCGTCGGCCGATCACTCGCTGGCCGCCATCGAGGAGGCCCACATCCGCCAGATGCTCGCGGCGTGTTCGTACAACGTCGCCCAGGCGGCCCGGGAACTCGACATCGACCGGGTCACCCTCTACAACAAGATGAAGAAATTCGGCATCGAGCGACCGTGAACGTCAGGCTGCTGGCGCTGGGGGACGTGCCGCCCAGGCTGGCCGAAACGGTGCTCGCCGAGCTGCCCCGCCCCTACGTCGGCGGCGAGATCGGACGTCTGGCGGTGTCGCTCGAGCGCTGCTACGACCGGACCCGCGCCCAGGTCGATGCGGCCTGCCTGATCGAGCAGGTCCCCCAACCCGAGCCCGGCTGGCTCCTGCTGGGCCTCACCGGCGTCGATCTTTTCATGCCGGCCCTGACGTACGTCTTTGGCATCTCGCACCTCGGCGGCCGTCGTGGGATCGTCTCGTGGTTCCGCCTCCACCCGGACGGCAAGGGCCCCGACGCCGCGAGCGTTCTCGTCCGCCGCATCACCACCGAGGTCGTCCACGAATCGGGTCATGCAATGGGACTTGTCCACTGCGTGGTGCCCGACTGCGCGATGCACCGGTCGCTGTGGCCGGAGGGGGTGGACCTCAAACGCCCCGACTATTGCCCGGCCTGCCTCGCCACCCTCAACGCCTCCCTCTAGGGGCGCCGCCGATAGCGGACCATCTGCGGCGTTGCGCTTGCCGGGTCGAATCCTCACATACCCTCCGGGTATGCTCCGGTTCGGCCGGCTCGCGCGCCTTGCATCTAGCCCACTCTCGGCGGCGCGGCTACACGCACGATGCCTGAGCCCTACCTGCGTGGGGCATCTTCCCGACCCCGCCCACAGGTGCACACACCGCTGCACGCTCGCTTGTCCATGCAGGGCCACAACCACCAAGACCAAGACCTCTTCTGCCTGTGGACGGATTATGCGGAAGACAATTCCATCTTTCCCGGTGGCGATGCGCGCAACCATCAGCCTGCAGCGTGATATCCTGGAATAACTTCGGAGGTTTTCATGACTCTATTACCATCGAGCAAACAGAACTCCCGATTCTCGGCGGCTGAACGGCGTCTAGACGTCGCTCGGGAGTGCATCTGAGCTACTGGGACTTGTGATCGTGGCGAGGCTCCTGGGACGGATTCTCGGCGACAACCTCTCCCCGAGGAGACAGGTTTGCCGTCTCCAGCTGATCTGGATCGCCTTCGGCGTGCCGACCGTCGCGGCGTTTGCGGCGGGCGTGACCTGGCCTGTCGTCCTCCTCCTGCTCCTCTTCGTGGGGCTTACCATCAAGTACTTCGGAATCGACGGTCCACATTGCGGTCGGTTCCCGTACTTTCTGATCACGCTGAGCTACGCGAAGTGCTACCGGTGCGGAGCCAAGTTCCGGTGACCACTCTCCGGGCGGTTTCGGCGGCCCGCATGTGAATCGGCCAGGGACATGGGTAACACTCTTCGCAGTCGTCGTCGAGACCGTGGAAGATGTGGGACGGCGGTACGGGGTGGAGAGGGCAGGTTGGCGACGATCAAGGGACGATGGCCGAGCTCAGTCGGCTTCGATCAGTCGCAGCGGTAGTTCAGGCGCGGCTGCTGGAACTTGACCTCGCCGTCCGCCGCCTGCATGGCCATTTGCGACGCTCTCACCTGGAAGGACTTGCCGGCCTTCGTGCGGATCATGAGAACTCCAACAGTCGCCTCGTCGATGACCAGGTACTTGAAGCAGATGGTGTCGATCTGATCCCAGATGACGCTGAACCCGGTGTTGGTATCGACGCACGCGGAGGAGTCCTGGATCGGCGAGAACTGCAGCCCGGCGTCGAACAACATCAGGTCGCCCCGGGATCGGCACCGGTTGATGACCCGCACAAGGTCGCTCCAGATGTGCCGCGCCTTGTCGCGCGGCCAGGCCTGCGCCGCGACGTCGGATCGCGCGGGCGACTGTCGCTCGATCATCGCCTGGATCACCCGCTCGGGCGCGCCCTGCTGGGTCAGAATCGCCAGGGAGGCCGTGTCCAACTGAAAGTCCGTCGACGAGCCCTGGATCTTGGCGATGATCGTGCCGGCCACGAGGCCGGCGTTGACCATGCCGGTGACATCGGAGTTGGTCAGCGGGGCATCGCCGGCAACAACGAGGGCGGCGGCCAGCAGCATGAGCACGATCCCGGCAACGGTGCGACCCGTGTTCCGCATGATCCCTCCACGGTTCCGGGCCCAGCGTCCGGTAGCGGTGAGACCTGCTCGCAAGGCGCTCGGCGGCCGCTGAGCCTTCTCTTTTCAGTATACGCGGCGCCTGGTGCGAGGTGTCGGGTTGCGCCGCTCCTTCACCAGCACAACGGCGAAGCGGGGCGAGCCGTCGTCGATGAAACGATCGATTCGCCACCCGGTTCCGGCCACCAACCGCTCCATCTCCGCAGGCGGGAACATCAGGTAGTAGAACCACGGGGTCGCGTAACGCTGCGAGCGAACGCGGTACCGCTGTGCGTGAGGTCGGACCTTTCCGCGATGGGCGCCCCGATACTCGCGGAACGCGGGGTTGTCGATCCGGTCGGGATCGACGCTGTCCGTGATGATCCGCCCTCGCTCGCCCGTGATGCCTGCCAGGCGGCGGAGCAGGCGTGGAGTGCTGCCTTCCTTGCCCAACAGGCCGAAGTTGTTCCGAAGGAGCACGATCGTGTCGAATATGCCGAATGAGGCGTCAATGTCGCCGAGCGAGCGCGTGAAGGCCCTCATGACGCCTCGGCGCTTCGCGACCGCGACCGCCAGCGGCGACTCGTCGATGGCGGTCACCTCGTGACCGCGTTCCTGGAGGTAGAGACTCACCCGCCCGGCGCCGCACCCCACATCGAGGACTCGCCCCCGCACCGCGCGAATCGCCTGCTTCTCGGTCGCGGGCCAGCGACGGAAAGGCGCGAAGTAGTCCGCCGGATCGCTCGAGTAGATGAGCCCGTCGTCCCGCTCCATGATCTCCTGCACGTCGCGTCCTTCCAGGAGCGCCAGATAGATCTGACCGTAGGCGTCCTGATCCGCGCGCAGGCCCGTCTTGGTTCGGCGTCCCATTTCCACCTCGCCAACAGTGTACGGCCGTCCGCGCAGCGGGGAACCGCAGTCCGTGGTCAGTGGCCCGAAGAGACAGGCAGAGGAGCGGAGGGGCTGAGGAGCAAGAGATAGTTCAGAGTGAAGAGTTGGGAAACAAGTCAATCAGGGCCGGGGCGAACGGCGGGTAGCCTCGTGGCGCGAGAAGAGCCGGGCACCGAAGGAGCTGGTTCGTGGCTCGTGGTTCGAGCAAGGCAGGGCGAAGGGAGCACGCCTGGAGCGCGCCGCCGCCATTGGGCCAGATGCAAGGAAGGCGAGCGGCGAGCAGCGGAGCCTACCCGCAGGGTACGTGATATGCGATCCGCCGAGTGCAACACAGCAGATGGTCCGCTATCGGCGGCGCCTACTTTGCGAAGCGCTTGAGGATCTCCGCCACGAGATCCGTCGTGGCGTGGTCCTTGGGGTCGCCGCAGATCACGGTCTCGCCACCCCATTCGGCCACCACCGCGCTCTCGGGGACGCTCTCGGGTGTGTAGTCCGTGCCCTTGGCGTGGACTTGGGGCCTGAGCGCGCGCAGGACCTCGGCCACCGTTGGCTCGTCGAAGAGCACGATCCAATCCACGCAGGCCAGGTGCGAGAGCAGCTCGACCCGCTCCCCTTCGGGGACGACCGGACGCAGCGGGCCCTTGATCGCGTGCACGGAAATGTCGGAGTTCACAGCCACGAAGAGCATGTCGCCGTGCGCCCGCGCGGCCGCGAGGTAGCGCACGTGCCCAACGTGCAGGAGGTCGAACGCGCCGTTCGCGACGACAACCCGCCGCCCAGCGGCGCGCGCGCCCTCCGCGATGACCCTCGCCTCGTGAAGCGAAATGACTTTCGCGGCTACCACGGACGTGGCCGTCCCTTTGACTCTCTCCATTTCCCGTTCGCCGTTCTTTTCACTCATGGACGAAGGGCGCCAGGTCGACGGCGCGGTGGAGCTCGTCACGGGTCACCGTCGCAGTTCCGAGCTTGGTCACGACGATACCGCCCGCGAGGTTCGCAATGACCGCAGCGTCCTGTGGCTTGGCGCCTGCCGCGAGCGCGAGCGTGAGCGTCGCGAGAACGGTGTCGCCGGCACCGGTTACGTCGGCGACCTGGTCGGTGCCGAAGACCGGAAGGTGCAGGGCCGCCTTCCCTGTCTCGACCAAGGTGAGTCCATCGCTCCCCCGGGTGGCCGCGACGAAGCGCGCGTCGAGCTTCTTCCGCAGCGCCTCGGCGGCCGACGCAACTTCCTCGTCGCCCCGGGGCATGGCTCCCACTGTGGCTGCGAGCTCCTCGAGGTTCGGCGTGGCGCCATCGACCGATCCGAGCGACTCGAGCCCGAAGCGCGAGTCGGCCACGGTGGGCGCACCGGCCGGAAGCGCGGATCGCAGCCGTGCAACGCCGTCGGCCGACACGACGCCGTACCCGTAGTCGGACACCGCGGCCGCGTGCGCGCCGGGGGCCACGTTCGCGAGGCGGGCCATTAGCGCCTCCCGCCATCCGTTGTGCGCCGGGAGGTGGTCCTCGATGTCGTAGCGTGCCACCTGGTGCTTGAGCGACGCCGCACCGCCGGCGAGGATGCGCACCTTCGTGACGGTGCGAAAGCCCGGCAGTCGGACGATGCCGCCCACGTCCACGCCCGAGCCCGCGAGCACGGCGAGCAGGCTCGAACCCGTCTCGTCGTCACCGACAACCCCGACCGGCAGCACGGTGGCGCCGAGCGCCGCGAGGTTGGCAAGGGCGTTGGCGCCGCCGCCGGCAATGTCGCGCTGCGTCTCGAAGCGCAAGATGATGACGGGCGCCTCGCGCGAGATGCGTTTCGGGGTCCCGAGCACAAAGCGGTCGAGCACGAGGTCGCCGTAGAGCACGACGCGACGCGACGCGAAGCACTCGATGATGTCGTGCAGGCGGGCGGGCGCGGTCACGATTGCGATTCTAGCCCAGGACGGCAGCCGACAGCTTCCACCCACCCTCCCTCCCCGTTACTAATCTGACAGCGGTAGGGTTGTATTAATGGAGTTTGTGCTCCATACTGAGGGTATGGAGTGGACAGACGCTCGATCGCTCTCGCAGGACGCCAAGGCGGCACTGAGGAGACGTGGTG
>Ga0182021_10000346_pt1 | contig 48195 bp, 43 predicted proteins | sample 612E3MmetaG_FD_120493 | JGI IMG/M metagenome (GOLD analysis project Ga0182021, IMG submission 120493) | Permafrost microbial communities from Stordalen Mire, Sweden - 612E3M metaG (Illumina Assembly) | ecosystem: Environmental > Terrestrial > Soil > Wetlands > Permafrost | place: Sweden... | reverse complement strand
GTCAATGTGAAATTCACAGCGCTGATGGAAGCAGAACTGGACACCATAGCCTCAGGGAAGCAAACGTACATCAAAGTCATGAAGGACTTCTACGACCCGTTCATTCGGGCGCTGGAAAAGGTCGACAAGAACGCTCAGAAGATCAAGAAGTCGCTCCAGCAAGAGACTGAGGAAATTTGTGAAGTATGCGGCCGCAAAATGATCATCAAATGGGGACGGAATGGCCGATTCATGGCCTGCGTCGGTTACCCGGCCTGCAAGAACACTAAGCCTCTGGCTGAGGATGCCGCGAAGCATGAGCATCTGGTTGGGATGAAATGCGAACTGTGCGGCGGGGATATGGTCGTCAAGGCAGGGCGGTTCGGTACCTTCCTCGGATGCTCGAACTATCCGACGTGCAAGAACACGAAGCCCATCTCCATGGGTATCCCATGTCCGAAATGCAAGACCGGCGACCTGGTGGAGCGAAAGACGAAGAAAGGGAAGCGCGTTTTCTACGGTTGCAATCGATATCCTGAATGTGATTTTGCTTCCTGGGACAAGCCGGTCAACCAACCTTGCTCCAACTGCGGATCGACCTATATCGTGAACAAATACACACAAACCAGAGGAGAGTATCTCAAGTGTCCTGAATGCGGTGAGGAGTTTGAGAAAGAACAAATGGCTGTTGGGGCGTAAATCGCCTATCGATTGTTCATGCCCATCCTAAAGGGTTCTGGTGGTATGCAGAAAAGCGTCCGCAGTTTTCTCGAGTACCTGGAAGTCGAGCGAAACTATTCACCAAACACCCTCCGATCGTACGATTCTGATCTCCGACATTTTGTTTCCTATCTTTTGTCCAATGAAATTCGTTCCCTCGAAGAGGTTCGGAAGAACCTGCTCCGGGCGTATCTCGGTGGGCTGCTCGATGAGGGACTGACCAAAAAGAGCGTGGCGAGGAAAATTGCCTCTCTGCGCTCATTTTTCCGCTACGCGAAACGTCACAAGATCGTTACGACGAACCCTACGCTCACGCTTATTTCTCCGAAGTTGGAAAAACGATTGCCATCGTTCCTGGACGAGCCAGCCATCAAGCGCCTCTTCGACTCGGTTGATAGTTCGACTGAACACGGGCGTCGAGATGCGGCAATTCTGGAGTTGTTCTATTCGACGGGAATGAGGCTCAATGAACTCATCCAACTGAATGTCGATGACGTCGATTTCTCCCAGGGAGTCGTGAAAGTCACCGGGAAAGGCTCGAAGCAGCGCATCATCCCTGTCGGTCGGCGTGCGTTGCAGGCGATGCGCGCGTACATCGTCGACAGAGGGAGGCTGGTGCTCGATCAGAAGCAGGGGAAGGAACAACTTCCGCTGTTCCTCACACCGAAAGGTGATCGTTTTTATCCGCAAGCGGTGATCCGGATGGTGAAGAGCACCATAGGCAAAGTCTCTGAACTTCAAAAGAGATCTCCGCACGTTCTTCGGCATACGTTTGCAACGCATTTGTTGAATCGAGGTGCGGACCTGAGAGCTGTCAAGGAACTGCTCGGGCATGAGAGCTTGTCGACGACGCAGGTCTATACACACGTTTCGACGGAACAAATGAAGAAGGTCTATCGTCAATCTCATCCAAAGGGGTAAGAAGACCGGGTGAGCAACGCTCGATCACGCGTTATGAAAGGAGCTTGTATGAAGACGACTGTAACGGCCCGACATTTCAAAGCACATGAAACGTTGGTGGAGTACGCAGAGACGGCGGTTGAAAAACTCGAGCACTACTATGACGGCATACTCAAATGTGAGGTCAAGCTGAGTTTCGAGAAAGCCCAGAACAGCGTGAAGGTGGCAGAAATCATCCTTTCGGTCTACAAATCAAAAATCACCTCGTTACAGACTTCTGATGACTTCAACAAGTCCATCGATGGAGCCGTCGTGAAAGTGCTCGCGCAACTGAAGAAATACAAGGAGAAATTGCATGAGAAAGATCGCAAGCAGGTCCGGCGTGTGCAGGCGAAGGTGTAGGAAGGACAGGACGACCTTATGACACTCGATAATTTCAAAGAGACCCGTCGCGAAAACATCACCGTCGGTTATTTCTTCGAGAGCACCAAGGAGCGGCTGAAGATGACTTGCGCCAACGGTGACGTGGGCTTTGAGAAAGTGATCCGCGACAGGAGCATCCACCGACCCGGATTGGCCCTGGCCGGATATGTTGAGTTGTTCACGTACGATCGGGTACAGGTCGTCGGGAATACGGAAGTCCGCTATCTCCGGCATCTCAGTCTCTCCGAGCGCATTCATGCCGCCGAAACGCTTTTTCAGTTCGACATCCCGTGCATCATCATCACCAATGGCAACAAGCTTGATCCGGAAATCCTCGCTCTTGCAACGCAGCGGGGAATCTCCGTTTTCGAGACTCCACTCGAGACAACAAAACTTGTCTATTTCGTCAGTGATATTCTGGATGATCAATTCTCACCGCAGACCGTCGTCCATGGATCGTTCATGGATGTGTATGGCATCGGCGTGATTCTGGCGGGGAGATCGGCAATCGGGAAGAGCGAGATTGCCCTCGACCTCGTAGAACGAGGTCATCGTCTCGTGGCAGATGATGTCATCATGGTCACGCGCAAAGGAGAGGGAATCCTCATCGGCGCCGGCACGGATGTCGTGAAGCACTTCATGGAAATAAGAGGTTTGGGGTTGATCGATATTCGCTCCATCTTCGGCATCCGTTCAATTCGATTTCAGAAGCGAGTTGAAATCTTCGTTGAGTTGCAGGAATGGAAAAATGACATCGAATACACCAGAACGGGCCTCGATCAAGAGACCATTTCGATCCTTGGTGTGGACATTCCACATGTGAAACTCCCTATTTTCCCCGGAAAGAACATTACCGTTATTGTCGAGGTCATCGCGTTGAATTATCTGCTGAAACACTACGGATATGACTCGGCAAAGGAGTTTGCCAGTCGATTGGACGCGGCAATTGCGGAGAAAACGAAGGGGAGGAGAGCCATTGACTACTTCGAGCACGATTTCGAGTAGTCGGTACAAAATGGCTTGACAAACCCTCAAATATTCTATAACTTCGGGCAGCTTTTTTACGGCTTCCATTGTACGCCGTTTTTTGAGAATTCGCCTCATCTTCCACGTTGTTATCATTGGGTACTGGATGAGTAGATTCAAACTCTACTATTTTTCATCAAAGTCTCTCAGGTTTGTCGAAGCTCGTTGGTTCAAGACGAAGTTTGCAGCGTTCTCATTGATTGTCTGCATCTTTGTGTTGGCCGCAGGACTTGAGACGAACCGGTTCTTTGATGATTATCTGGGGCTGGGAATTCAGAAGAATAAGGCATTGGTCGCGGAGAACGATATTCTTCGTGATCAATTGCGCGTCTTTGCCGGTCGTATGGACGGTTTGCGCAGCAAGCTGACGACACTCAGCGATGAGGGGAATCATCTTCGCTTGCTCGTTGACCTTCCGAAACTCGATCTGGACACTCGTGAAGCGGGAACGGGGGGAACGGACGACCGTGTCGATTTCGGCGTCACCGGAAGCATCAATCGGATGCTGAACGAACTTCGGATGAATGTGACGAAAGCTGAAAAAGAAATGCAGCTTCAGCAGACAAGTTATCGCGAAGCTGTTTCCAAATATGATGAGAACAAGGAAATGTATCCGTGTATTCCGGCTATCAAACCGATGGTAGGCTTCTATTCCATGAACGGATACGGCATGCGGTACCATCCGGTATACCATCAAATGCTCTTTCATGAAGGGCTCGACATTTCCAACGAAGTCGGAACTCCGGTGTACGCGACGGGAGACGGTGTCGTCGAAAACTCCGGTCGGACATCAGCGGGACTAGGGATCATGGTCGTGATCAATCATGGCTTCGGCTACACAACCGTGTATGGACACCTTGACCGGGTGTTGGTGCGACCTGGTGAGCATGTCAAACGCGGAGCCCTCATTGCACGTTCAGGCCGAACAGGAGTTGTTACGGGTCCGCATCTTCACTACGAAGTTCGGTTGCACGGAGTCCTGCAAAATCCCGTCGATTACTTTTTCGACGACGTTGACTATCAGAAGATTAAAGAGCAGCTCGCTTCCTCACGATAAGAATGGAATTGGCTGGCGACATGCTCGCGGGCAGAGATATGCTCTCGGAGGAGTTTTTGCACAATGATTTGGACACTCGAACTGGCCTCGTATCTGGATGATGCACCGTGGCCTGCGACAAAAGAGGAATTAATCGACTATGCTGTTAGGACGGGCGCTCCGCTTGAGGTTCTCCAGAATCTCGAAGAACTGGAAGACAGCGACGAGCCATACGAAAGCATGGAGGAGATTTGGCCCGATTACCCGACGGACGAAGACTTTTTCTTTGAGGACGACAAGGAATATTGACACCTCAGTGGTTTTTCTCTGAGGCTGCTCTCGTTGAGGACGGAAAGGGCCAGTATTGAACCCAGCGTTTCGTGGCTGGGTTTTTTTGTGAATATCTCATGAGACGGCGAATCTGTGAAATAGTGTTTCTTCTGGCTGCCTGCGCATGCATTCTTCGGGCACAGGACCGGCTGCGTCAGCTCGAAATCGCCGACCTCCGTTTCCAGGGGAATGAGACGTTTCGCGATGATGTTCTCCTGTCGGTGATGCGCACCAAAGAGACGCCCGCAGGCTTCTGGCAATTCCTCTACAAGATCAGTGAAAAGCTTGGAGACAAACCGGAGTTCTTTGACCCCCTGGCGTTCGATCAGGACTATGCCCGCCTTCGCGAGTTTTACCAGAACGAAGGATTCTACAAGACGCATATCGACACTTCGATCAAAATTCGGAGCGATCGGATGACGATCGAGCTTTCCATTGTCATTCAAGAGGGACCGCGATCGCTCATCGACACAATCCAGTACATCGGATTTGACGACGTTCCGTCAGATCTTCAGGAAGAAATCAAGTCTCGCCCGTTGATTCGGGTCGGTGATCCGTTCGTTAACGATCGCGTGGCAAACGAACGAGCCCGTCTTGTCAATGCTTTTTTTAACAATGGATTCGCCGATGTGCATGTTGATAGCGTCGTCGGGCATCGCTATACCTCCTCAAACAACTTCACCCTGATCGTTGCCGTCTCTCGTGGAAAACGCTACGTATTCGGTGACATTAGCGTCCGTCAGGACACAGCAGTGAGTTGGAATGTCGACAGCGACGTTATCCGGCAGCATCTGGATTTCAAACAGGGGGATTTCTATAGCGAAGCCAGGCGAAGGGACAGTGAGCGGAACCTGAACCGACTCGGAGTCTTTGAGGCATCGCGCATCGAGCCGATCGTTGGGTTGAAATCGGACAGCGGACAGGCAATACCGATGCAGGTCTTCGTGCGGCCGCGCCCATTTCAGGAAATCGTGCCAGAAGTGGGTGTCAATGACGAGAACAACGCCTTTAACGTTCTTCTCGGTTTGGGGTACAACCATCGAAATTTTTCTGGTGGCGCCCGATATTTCGAAGCAAAATTGCAGGTCCAGATCCAGTCGATCCAGGATGTGGAGTTTTCACGAGTGTTTCATGGGACCGGGTTGAGGGACAGCAGCGTCATTGGAAATGCGGAGCTTTCGTTTCAAGTCAACCAGCCGTTTTTCCTCAACAACAAGACATCACTTACGCCGTCTCTGTCGTTCATCGTTGACAAGCGGAACAAGTACTATTTCAACCCCATTATACGCGGACGGATTGGAGTGACATCCCAGACGGCCGAGTACACGACGGTCTTTCTCGATTGGAGCCTGGAGCGCATCGGCTACGAACCGATCAATGCCCAAATCGGCGCTCTTTACTTCGATTCGCTCAGCATTGATCGGCGTCCGCAGTTTAACTCTATTATCTCGGGGACGCTGCAGAGGGACAAGCGCAATGATGCCTTCTATCCCTCCGGCGGATTTTTCCATTCCATTACTTTTGAAGAGGCCGGGATCATTCCTTCCGTATTCGGCGGCCTGTTCGGGATCGATCTGCCATATTCGAAATACGTCAAGCTCGCCGGTCGAGGCAACTGGTATTGGGATCCGTCCGGAGTCCAGGATGCTATTCTTGCATTGCGTCTCTATGGCGGTGTTTCGGTTCTGTACGGAAATTCTCCAGCCCCTGTTCCGATCACCCGCAGGTTCTTCGGAGGAGGAAGCGGCAGCGTTCGGGGATGGAGGGCGCGGGAACTGTCTGCCTCGAGATTTCCCGAGGAGGGGGGAAATACGGTGTTTGAAGCGAGTGTGGAAGAGCGATGGAACCTTCTCAAGAACGCCGGAAGAGTTGGGTTTATTGAATTGAACAAATTCTCACTCGTCTTCTTCTATGATGTCGGAAACGTCTGGCCAACGGTAGATCAGATGCGCGTCACCGACTTCGCAATGGCCTCGGGGATGGGAGTGCGCTACGCAACCATCGCCGGACCCGTCAGAGTTGACTTTGGATTTAGGGTGTATGACCCGGCGGACGTCGCAGGGCATCAGTGGATCACGCAAAAACAGTTCTACAAGGAAACGCTTGGGAACTTCGTTCTTCATTTTGGTATCGGTCATGCCTTCTAGGGACTCTTGAATGGGATGGGAGCGCGTCATAGGTCAACACCGAGTCAAAGAGCTTCTCCGACGGGTGATTTCGTCGGGGACCATTGCTCACGCGCATCTGTTCTGGGGTGGGGAAGGGGTCGGTAAAGATGCGATGGCGATCGAATTTGCCCGCGCGCTGAACTGCCTGGAGAACAAGCTCGAACCGTGCGGGACATGTGCAAGCTGCAGAAAGATCGACCTGCTTCAGCATCCGAACCTGGATCTTGTGTTCGCTCTGCCGATCGGGAAAAATGAGCAGTCGGGGGATGATCCCGTCGGGTCGTTGTCCGAAGACCAGCTCAACTCTGTCAAGGAACAGTTGCGGCTGAAGGCAGAGAATCCCTATCATCGCATTGAAGTTCCGAAGGCGAACTTCATCAAGATTAACAGCGTGCGCAATGTCCGGCGTGAGGCGGCCCTCTCGGCATTTGAAGGGGGAAAACGCGTCTTCATTATTTCGAACGCCGAAGAAATGAATGCGGAAGCGAGCAACTCCCTTTTGAAAACCCTTGAAGAACCTTCTTCGGATTCCATTTTTATTCTGACAACTGCCCAGAAAGAACAGTTGCTTCCAACGATCATCTCACGGTGTCAGCTTCTCCAGTTTGATCCTTTGAGCGAGGAAGAGTTGCAGGAAGCCTTGATTTCACGAAATGGCGTCGAAAAAAACCAGGCAGCGTTGATTGCCCGTCTGGCCCACGGAAGTTACACATCGGCACTTGAGCTTCTCTCCGTGGATATGGTCGAACAACGTCAGGAGGCGGTACAGTTTCTTCGCCTGCTTCTGGGCGCGCACAAGATCCCCCTTGCCCAGGAGATTGAACGCATCGCGGGACTCGGAGATCGGTCTGCCGTCGAACGATGGATGAAACTGCTCGGTGTCTGGCTGCGTGATGCTTTGGTTCTGCGCGAACAGGGAGAAGAAGGACTCCTGAATCTCGACCATCTTAAAGATCTCACAAGCTTCAATCAGAAATTTCCGCGCGCGAAGCTCGCACAGGCTCTGGAGCGGGTCGAAGCGAGCATTGCTCTTGTTGGCAAAAATGGCTACCTTCCTCTTGTTGTCACTGGTCTTGCAATCGACTTGAAACGATCTCTCGCATCATAATCTCAGCAAAGCAGTGAAATCCCAACCTCAAAGAATTCTTGTTACAGCGGCATTGCCGTACGCAAATGGTCCACTCCATCTTGGCCATCTTGCGGGCGCGTATCTTCCGGCGGACATGTATGTCCGTTATCAGCGGGCACAAAAACGCGATGTCCTGTTCATCTGCGGATCGGATGAACACGGTGTGGCCATTACTGTAACAGCGGAAAAGGAGAAAATCACTCCTCAGGCTGTGGTTGACCGCTACCACGCGATGAACAAAGAGGCGTTCAAAAACGTGGGGATAAGTTTCGACAACTATTCTAGAACTTCACTTCCCCTTCATCACAAGACTGCGCAGGAGTTTTTTGCCGAATTCCACCGACGAGGAATCCTGCGTGAGAAACAAGAACTGCAGCTGTACTGCGAGAAGGACAAGATGTTCCTTGCCGATCGTTATGTCGAAGGGACATGTCCGAGCTGCAAATACACCCAGGCCCGTGGCGACCAGTGTGAGAATTGCGGGACATGGCTGAATCAAGCAGAGCTCATCGACCCGAAATGCAAACTGTGCGGGACAACCCCAATTGTTCGCACGACGTCGCATTGGTACTTCCCTCTGGGTGACTTCCAAACCCGACTGGAAGCGTATATCAAGGAGCGGTCTGCGCGGGATGGATGGAAGGAGAATGTCCTTCGATATTGTGAAAGTTGGTTCAAGGAAGGATTGAAGGATAGGGCGGTGACACGGGACCTGAGTTGGGGTGTTCCTGTGCCTGTTCCGGGATATGAATCAAAGGTCTTGTATGTCTGGTTCGATGCCGTTCTCGGCTACATCTCTTCTGCAAAGGAGTGGGCTGCCGGGATCGGGAAACCGGACAAATGGAAAGAGTACTGGCTCGGCACTGACACGAAATACGTCGCGTTCATCGGAAAAGACAATGTGGTCTTTCACTGCATAGTCTTTCCCTCCATGCTGATGGCATGGAACGACGCCGGCAGAGAACAGTATGTCTTGCCTGAGAATGTTCCAGCGAATGAGTTCTTGAATTTTGAAGGACAAAAGTTCTCCAAGAGCAGGGGTTGGGGTATTGACCTTCAGGATTTCCTCAAGCATTTCTCGGCCGATTCACTTCGCTATACGCTTGCGATCAACTTGCCGGAATCGCGGGACAGCGATTTCTATCTGAAGGACTTTCAGGCGAGAACGAACAACGAACTCGCTGATATTTTCGGTAATTTTGTGAACAGGACGCTTGCATTCACCGAGAAGACATTCAATGGTGTCGTGCCGTCTTCCGGATCGATCGGACCTCTGGAGAAGGAGATGATTGCAGTACTGGCCGACGCGCCGACGAAAATCGGCGATCTCTACGATCGCTACAAGTTTCGGGAGGCGGTGATCGAATCTATGAATGTCGCCAGGGCGGCAAACAAATATTTTAACGACGGTCAGCCCTGGAAGACATCAAAGTCCAACCTGGAACAGTGCGCAATGACACTGAACACCTGCTTGCAGGTGGTTCGCTCGCTTGCCATATTGATGGAACCTGTTGTTCCCGTTATGGCTCAGAAGATCTGGGCGACGCTGAATCTCGAGGGCACGCCTTCAGCAGCAGGGTGGGAAAGTGCCGGCGAATTGAAATTGCAGGCCGGACATTCATTGAAGAAGGCAGAAATACTCGTAACGAAAATTGAGGACAAGCAAATCGAAGACATCATAGAGGCACTGAACAATCCGGCCGCTCCTGAGCAGCCGAAGCCCGCGATCGAGGCGAAGCCAAAGATATCGATCGACGATTTCAAGAAAGTGGAGTTGCGACTCGCACTCGTGATAAGCGCTGAGCGCGTCCCAAAATCCGAAAAACTTCTGAAAATTCAAGTGGAGATAGGCTCAGAACGGCGTCAGATCGTTGCCGGCATCGCCCAGCACTACAAACCGGAAGATCTTGTCGGAAAGCGGATTGCAGTTGTCTCCAACCTTCAGCCTGCAAAGCTGATGGGGCAGGAATCGAATGGGATGCTGCTTGCCGCCAGCGACAGTACGGGGAAACTCGAGCTCTTGACAGTCAACGGTGATCTCGAGAGTGGAAGCCTCATCAAGTAAAAAGATCACGCAATACGTTAAGTAATCCAGGAACAAGAACCTTTGCGTTCTTTGCGACTCTGCGGGAGACAATACTGCGCAAAATGCCATCGAATTTGATGGCATTTGCTTTTTCAGGGCTGATTTGCATTTCTTGATTGGCTAAACAAATTCCGTTATATTGAAGGAAAATCACGGCCAACACGCAAGGTAGCTCGTTGCATCAATTTCAGAAGATTGTCCGATTCGTCAAGATTGAACATACCCTCTTTTCTCTTCCGCTCATCTACAGCGGTGTATTTCTGGCAGCAAAAGAACCTCCGACGTTGGCTCTCCTGGGTCTGGTTCTGGCTGCCGCCACCGGTGCGCGGACAGCAGCGTTGTCGCTGAATCGACTGATCGACAGGGAAATCGATAGGCGCAACCCACGTACATCGGTACGTGAAATACCGAGCGGTCGAATGAGTGTCCTGGAAGGCGGGCTGGTTCTTTTGGCCGGTATCGCCCTCTATGTGGGAGCAGCGGCTCTTATTTCGCCATTCTGCTTGATGATGTCACCTCTGCCGCTTCTCGTCTTCACTGTCTACCCTTACATGAAGAGGTTCACAGCATTGGCACACTTTGGTGTGGGATTAGGACTCGCCATGGGTCCTCTTGGAGGGTGGTTTGCAGTGCAGCAATCGCTCTCGAATCTCCTTCCTGGCGCTTTGCTCGCACTTTTCACACTCTGCTGGGTGACAGGATTCGACATCATCTATTCGACTCTCGACGAAATGTTTGATCGTCGGGAGCAGCTGTATTCCTTCACGTCTCGCTACGGGAGACGGACGGCTCTGCGAATTTCAGCGAGTCTCCATTTTTTGTCGTTCATTGCATTGGCGTTGTTGTTCATCTTGTACATCAGAGCAATCGCGGCATTGCCGCTTCTGGTGCTCTCGGGCTTCTTGCTCTACCTTGAGCACAAGAAGGCAGAGGATGTCGAAATGGCTTTTTTTAAGATCAACGCAGTGCTTGGGTTTGTGATCCTGGGAATGATCGTCGTCGGGGTGTATTTCCCATGAGAATTGTCATCGGCATAACGGGATCGTCGGGTGCGATCTATGCGCGGGAGTTCCTCAAGCGGTGCGATGCGGAGAAGTACCTCGTCGTGAGCAAATGGGGGAAAGTGCTTCTGAAGGACGAGCTGGGCATTGGTGTGAAGGACCTGCTGCCGGACGTTAAGAGAGAGTTTTCCGATGACGATCTGTCAGCGCCAATTGCTTCCGGCTCAAATGACATTGACGCTGTTGTCGTTCTCCCTTGCTCAACTTCCACATTGGGCAAAATTGCCTCGGGCATCGGCGATACCCTGATTACCCGGGCAGCCCAGGTTGCTCTCAAGGAGCGATTCAAACTGGTCCTGTGCATCCGGGAGACTCCGTTATCAACCATTACGCTTGAACAATGCGCACGATTGTCTCGCGACGGAGCAATCATCATGCCGATTTCGCCTCCGATGTACCATGTGCCGAAATCAGTCGATGAGTTTGTCCAGGCCTACGTGGAAAAAGTCCTTGGCGTTGTTGGTCTCCGTCAGTCACAGGGCTGGAGAGCCGAGGAGCTTGAGTAAACAATCGTCATGAGAAACGACCCTCTATGAAATTCCCCTCCTTGAGTGATTATCTTCGCTACCTGGAATCCATTGGCGAGCTCCGAAGAATCAGCGTTGAAGTCGATCCGTATCTCGAGCTCACTGAGATTGCGATTCGGGGACTTCGCGAGAACAAACCGGCCATCCTCTTTGAGAATGTCAAAGGCTCAAGATTCCCGCTTGCGATCAATGTCTACGGGAGCGAGAGACGCATCGAGCATGCGCTTGGCAGGCATCCGGGTGACATCGGCAGAGAGCTCCTCAGCTTCGCCGAGTCGATGATGCCGCCGCGTCCTGGAACGTTTTGGAAGCAGCGCACGATGGTCTTCAAAGCTCTCTCGTCGCGCGGTAGGGGTGTAGCCTTCGCAGATTCGCAGCGTGTGGTCGCCGAGCCAAATCTGGATGCTCTGCCAATTCAGACGTGCTGGCCCGGAGATGGCGGCCGGTTTCTGACCCTCGGCCAGGTCATGACATACGATCCTGTCGACGGCAAGCGAAACGTCGGGATCTATCGGCTTCACGTGTATGATGCAAAGACAACCGGCATGCACTGGCAGATTCAAAAGGGGGGAGGATTCCATTATCATCGCGCTGAACAACTCGGTAAGGATCTTCCGGTTGCTGTTGCATTAGGAACGGATCCGGCGTTGTTGCTTGCTTCCGTTGCAGCACTTCCGGAGGGAATGGATGAAGTCGCTTTCGCAGCATTCCTTCGGGGAGCGTCGATCGGCATGACACTCGGAAAGAGCATCCCGATACAAGTCCCCGCGAATGCAGAGTTCATTCTTGAGGGCGTCGTTCACCAGAAAGAACGAAGACGCGAGGGACCATTCGGTGACCACTTTGGTCATTACTCGCACTCAGCTGATTTTCCTGTCTTTCGGCTGACGGCCATGACGCATCGCAGGAACCCGGTATATCCCGCAACTGTTGTAGGGATACCGCCGATGGAAGACAAATTCCTTGGAGATGCGACACAGGAGATTCTTGGACCTCTTGCCCGAATGCTGCACACGGAAGTTCGGGATGTGTGGGCATATTATGAATCGGGCTTTCACAATCTCCTGGTCGTTTCGGTCGATGCGCGGTACAAGAAAGAGGCGATGAAAGCGGCGCTGGGCTTGCTGGGAACCGGCCAGCTTTCGTTGACGAAGTGCCTGGTTCTTGTTTCAGCGGGTGTTGATGTTCGAGACTGGAGCGTGGTTCTGAAAGAGATTGGTCAGAATTTCGATCCGCATTTTGACTTTGTTCTTCTTCCGAGGGTTCCGCTCGACACGCTCGATTTTACAAGCTTCAGAATGGAACTCGGCAGCAAGATGATTCTCGATGCCACTCGAAAGCAGCGTCCTGAGAGTGAGACAAAATCCAAACTGAAGTCGACTTCCCGTGCGCGGTTGTCCGACATACGCGCCATGGATCGAAGAATTCTCGATGCGTATGTCTGGGATAATTGCCTTCTGCTCGTCAAGGTGGCGGAGAAGGGAAGGGCAGTGGTTGAGAAACTGGTCAAGCGCAAAGAACTTCAACACCTTACGATGATCACTGCGGTGAGCGAAGATGTGGATATTCGGGATCGTGAGAACACTATCTGGGGCGTCTTTACGAGATTCGACTGCGAACGGGATGTCATATTCTCCGAGCAGAGTTTGATGGGCATTTCTCCTATCTACAAAGGTCTCATGGGGATCGATGCAACGTGGAAAACGGGGTATCCCGAGGCGCTGAAGATGCCGGAAGATATTGTCAAAAAGGTTGACAGTCGTTGGAAAGAGTACTGGACGTAGGGCAAAGGAAGAATGGGACAGACAATACATTTTATGGACACGAGCCTGATTCCGATCTGGGAGAAGGTGCAGCGTGGAGAAAGGCTCTCGTTTGACGATGGCCTGACGATGTTCCGGACGATCGATGTCATCTCTTTAGGCAAGATGGCTCACTTCGTTCAGAAGGCGCGTAGCGGAGATGCAGTCTACTTTGTGCTGAATCAGAAGATTGAACCGACGAACATCTGCGTTCTGGCGTGCAAGTTCTGTGACTTTGCGACCAAAGCCGGTCAGCCGGACGCGTACGAGATGACCATCCACGAGATTCTGCATAAGCTTACGCCAGACATTCATGAAGTGCATATCACCGGAGGCTTACATCCGGATTGGAAATGGGATTACTATCTCGAAATGCTTCGGCAGATCAAGCAGCAATTCCCCGATGCCGACATCAAAGCATTCACAGCGGTGGAGATCGACTTCTTCCACAAAAAGTTCAAACTCCCCATCGAGGAAGTCCTGAAGCAGTTGAAAGATGCAGGCATGCGCACCATGCCCGGAGGCGGTGCAGAAGTGTTTTCAGAACGTGTGAGAAAGCGGCTCTTTAGTTCAAAGATAGGCGCCAAGGTATGGCTGGATATCCATCGTGCAGCGCATCGCATGGGGATCCCCACGAACAGCACGATTCTCTACGGGCATATCGAAACCCTTGAGGAACGCGTCGATCACCTGATCAAGCTGCGCTCTTTGCAGGACGAAACCCGCGGTTTCCTTACCTTCATACCACTCGCGTTCCAACCCGGAGATACCGGCATCAAGCCGACGCATCGGTTCACCTCGGCGATTGATGACCTGAAGATGATCGCTGTATCCCGACTCATGCTCGACAATTTCCCGCATATCAAGGCGTATTGGGTGATGCTGACTGAGGAAGTTGCTTCCGTCGCTCTGAACTTCGGAGCGGATGATTTGGATGGAACCGTCGGCGGCGAGAAGATCGCTCACGACGCAGGCGCGATCACTCCGATGCAGTTAACGAAGGAAAAGATCATCAAGATCATTCGGGATGCCGGCAAGGTCCCTGTTGAGCGGGATGTCTTCTATAATCCCTTGAATGTGTTTTCGCCGAACGTCATCGGCCAAATTCCTTATCTCAATTCTGTTCCGTTCTATCATCATTTTGAAAAACGGAAGTTCAAACTACTTCCAGTTTCTCCGCGCAGGATGGGCGATCTCTCGCGGAACAATCAGATTGATGCCGGATTGTTCTCGCTGGCGGACTACCTCAGCCAGAAGGACATCCTCACACCGCTGCCGTATTGCATTGCTACCAGGGATCAAGTGAAGAGCGTCATGCTCTTCAGTAACCACGGCTGGCAGGAGTTGAATAACAAAGTCATTGGCATCATTGATGACACGGCCACCTCTGTTCGCCTTCTCCGGGTGTTGCTGGAAAAGAAGCATGGCGTCAAGGCTGAGTTGAAACGTCTTCATTCGGGCGTCAACGACTACGAGGGCTTCGATGCGGTTCTTCTGATCGGAGACGAGGCGCTCAGGCGACAGAAATTCGGATTGGAGAAGTTTGAACTTGTGTATGACCTCGCAACGGAGTGGTATGACTGGCAGAAACTGCCGTTCGTGTTTGCAGTGTGGGCAGTCAGAAAAGCACTGCCGCTGGCGTCGCGAGATGAGCTGGCTTCACTTATTCAAGATGCACTTGAAAAGGGGGAACTCGAGCTCGAGCGGATCAGTCAGATGCACGCCGGACGTATCGGATTGAATCCTATGGAAGCAACAGAATACCTGCAGGGATTTAATTATCGGATGGGAGAAAGAGAGTGGCGGGCGATAGAGGTGTTTGAGAATCTGCTGGCATCTGTTGAAACGGAAGTGGAACAAAAATGAACAACTCCTTAGCTGCGCTCGTGGCGCTCTTTGCGGTAAATGATAACCGCCAAGCCGCACAGCGACGCAAAGAAAGCCTGTTGCTTAGCACCGTCTATGTCTGAGAATCTGCTCCAAAGATTTGAAAAACTTGTGGAAGAAGGAACGAAGCTGTCCCCTCTCGGTGGCTTCGATTTCTCGGGATACAATGCGCGTATGCAGGACAAATATCTGGCGTGGCGCAAAGCATGCCTGGAATCTCTAGAGGTGGTGGGACCAATTGGAGTTCCGTACAAGAACAAGATCGTCGGTGACTCCAACGGTGGATTCTTCTATCAGGCGTCCGCGTACTTGACACTCTCGAGTATCAGGGAGCTCGTTGAGAAGTTGAAAGCGTCGCCTGAGCTTGCTGTCGAACCTGTACCGGTCCAGAGGCCGCACGTTCAAGAGCAGCCTGCAGTAGCTCAGACTGAGTCTACAAGTGGTGTCCGAACGCTGAAGCCCCCCCCCAAGCCGGGTGGTGTCCCTGCTGCGGCTCCTCAGCCGGTTACTGTTGCTGCATCCGCACCAGTAGCTCCAAAGTCGGCATATGTCGTGGGGGAGATCAATGATCCGTTGCGTCAGCAGCTGGCTGCTTTTCTGGATGATATCGGCGTCTCCGAGATTCCTCTCGACCGGATCAGAGGCGAGATGCTTGCGCTCGATTCCATTCCGGATGATCCGGATGCACGATTCGCGTTCTTCATCTTCAATTCCGATGATACGGCGTACGCGATGTTTGAACTGGGGCATTTTGTCGGAAAGCTTGGCAGGGGACACGTGGTTGTGCTGCACATGTCGGATGTAGAAGTACCAAAGAATATTCCCGGCGTTCTCACCAAGCCGATCGTCGTCAAGCTCGAAGAAGCAAGCTTAAGCATCATGAAGGAGCTCAAAGGAGCAGGTTACGTCATATCATTATAAGAGAGAGTCATGACGGTTGAAGGGTTGCAAGAAAAGGTAAGAAAAGGAAATCGGATCACGCAGGAGGAAGGGCTCCTTTTGCTTCGGCATCTGGAGCTGCTCGATCTGGGAGCCCTCGCCAATGAGATTCGCTTTCATAAGAATCCTGATCGATCGGTAACATACTTGATCGACACGAATCCGAACTATTCGAATGTCTGCAACATCGATTGCATCTTCTGCGCGTTCTATCGGCATCCTGGTGAGAAGGGGGAGTATACCTACACCGTCGATCAGATGATCCAGAATTTCAAGGCGGCTGCGGCTCAGGGTGTTACAACAGTTCTGCTGCAAGGTGGTGTGCATCCCTCGCTGACCTTTGACTACTACCTCGAGATGGTCCGTAGGACAGTTGCAGAGGTTCCGCAAATCTATCCACATTTCTTTTCAACCTCAGAGATCATTGGAATGTCGCAGATTTCAGGGTTCACAATAAATGAGGTCCTCCAACAGCTTTGGGACGCCGGACTGAGGTCAATTCCCGGCGGCGGAGCGGAGATTTTGGCGGATCGTGTAAAGAAGAAAATCAGCAGCAAAAAGGGGACTTCAGCCGATTGGCTCGACGTGATGCGCGAAGCTCACAAGATTGGATTCAAGTCTACGGCGACGATGATGTACGGGCATCTCGAAACAGATGAAGACGTCCTCGAGCATCTGGAAAGCATCCGCAAGCTTCAGGATGAGACCGGTGGTTTCACGGCGTTTGTTCCGTGGTCATTCAAGCCCGGGAACACTCCGCTCGAGAAGATTATTCCTCACTATGCCAGTTCGACGCGATATCTTCAGATGATCGCTTTCTCCCGAATCTACCTCGACAACTTCCCCCACATACAGGCATCGTGGTTTTCCGAAGGGAAGAAGACCGGCCAGATTGCTCTGCATTTCGGTGCTGACGATTTTGGCGGAACCCTGTTGGAAGAAAACGTCCATGCCGCCGCGAACTTCGTCAACAAGACGAACGTCGATGAGTGCATTCAGCTGATTCACGAATCCGGGTTTGCTGCCGCACAACGCACAACGTTGTACGAGATTCTCGGTGTAACGCAGCCGACCGAAGTCGCACCGTAGCAAAAAGCATCAGTCACTCTGAGCAAGGTAAAAGGATGATACCCGTGCTCCCTGTTCGCATTGCTCTGGGCTTCATAGTTCCAATCCTGGTTCTCCTGGGATTCCTGGGATGCAAATCCGAAACACAGCGCGAGGCCGAGCTGAAGGTGAACAGATTGGAACGGGTTTGGAGTGCAGGGGCGATCGATTCCCTGAAGGGGATGCACCGCCGTGCATTACTGGGCGCACTCGGGGATCCGGAGAAAGAAAACTGGTATGGTCCGGAATATGGAACTCTTGTGTACGACAGTTTGCAGCTGAAGCTCGATCCCGGCAGCCGCGCAAAGAGGCAATCGATCATGATCACTATTCGAGACAACCACGTCGCAGATGTTGACACGCTGTATTGAAGTGTCACATCGTCATTCCGCATCTGGTGTCCAGAATCCGAAACCACCTCCTCGTCTTGCGACGGGGTAAACTCTGTCGAAGGATGTACCTGCTCAGCAATCCGCAGCCGCGTGAATCGCAGTCTTGACCCGTAATCGCAACCTTTAGGTTGCGTGACGCTCCAGCCTTCGTCCGTCGCCGTTCGTTACAAACGAACGGCTTGGTCTGAGGTCCAAACCCTTCGGGTTACGATCTTGGCTCGCTCCCACGCTCTGCGTGGAAAGGGCAAAGTCAAGAAGACCGTCACAGTAGTAGTGAATCATCTCCCTTCCCGTCCCCTTCAGGGGACGGAGAGACACCCACACAATACAAACAGACTTTAGTCCAGATCGTGTGAGGTAACGCCCACACGCCACGCATCATGTCCCGAACCGCCTTTGCCGTTTTTGGCAGTTCCATTTTCCCCGCCTTCGGTCACGATTTGCGCTTCAACATTCTTCGAGGTACCTTTCAACACTGACATCCCCGCCGCACCGTCCTGCCATCGAAGGGAGATCCGTCATGAAGACTTTCCGTCTGCTCACGTACTCATTTTTCTGCCTTTGTATCTTCCTCTCAACAGCCTATCCACAGTGGCTACAGCTTGGTTCCCGTCTGAGATACCAGCACGTCTATGCCATGACGAAGTCCCGGGATAGTACAAATGGGACTGACATCTTCGCTGGCTGTTCCGGTGGAGGAGTGTTTTCTTCAACGGACAATGGATCTCACTGGACATTGCTTGGCCTGAACGACATCGATGTGGTTTCGCTTGCAGTCTTTGGATCACATATTGTCGCAGGCACGAATGGCAGCGGAATCTATGTTTCGGGTGACAAAGGCAAAACATGGAAACAAGCCGAAATCTCCCTGGCGAGACCAAATATCTTTGCGTTTGCCGTCATTCCCGGATCTGACGGCAGTGTGATGATGTATGCGGGAACCTACTACGATGGCGTGTATTGCTCGACAGACTTCGGATCACATTGGGTAAGCACGAATGCAGAGAAGTACCCGCAGGAGATTTGGTGCTTGGCTTCAAGAGATTCATATCTGTATGCTGGAACTATCGGCCCTGTTTATTTCTCCTCGGATGGTGGCAAACAATGGAAGGAGGCCAAAGGGGTTCGCGACGTTCACGCTTTTACAGTCTGCCCGGCTCGTGGTGGCGGACATGATCTTTTTGCCGGTTCGATCATTGGCACTGGCGCTTGGTTGTCTGGGAACGATGTCTGGGAACACATCAGCTCTGGACTCAAGAATCTGTATGTCTGGTCTCTTGGAAGTACCTTAGAGAAGAACGGCAAATCGATTCTCTTCGCAGGGACAGAAGGCGGGGTGTACTACTCGCCCAATGGCGGAAAGAAGTGGACTCCGGCAAGCGGTGGATTGACGAACATGAACATACGCTCGATCGCAGTGACGGACAAATATGTTTTCGTCGGAACCTGGGGAGATGGCGTGTGGAGAAGGTCGCTGTCGGATTTCAGACCTGTGCGGCGACGAAGCCGTTGAGGTGACGCCGTACTATTTGCGTAGAAGTCCGTCATCTTTCCGTGAATTCTCGAGTAGAAGACGGGCTTCTTTTTGGATACGCAGAATGCACCCCCATCAGAAAATCCGCACCATTCCCGTCCGCTTCAGCGGACGGCACGAATCCATCGCAACAAGCATGGCTTCTAGTCCAGCCCACACCGCGTGGCAGCCATCACCACAATGAGCGTCGAAACCTCCGAAATCTTACTGCAAACACTACTTTCCGATTTCTGACCATTCGCATAATACCCAGTTCAAGCCCTTGCGCATCAGAGCGCATCAACGTAACGTACATCTGGGTGTTGTGACGCGATGAGGGCGATTTGCTCACTTCTGCAGCGATGTTAACCCGCTATCAGTGCAGCGGACACAAATTATGGGGGGGGGCAGCTCGATGCAGAAGACCGGGCACAACGAAAATTCAATCACTCTCGTAGTTCGACGCATGATAGCACGGTGCATTTCGAAACCCCGGCTTCTCCTGTTGATCCTCATCATCGCTCATCTCGCATCAACTGCCACGGCGCAATGGGTTCAGTTGGCTGGGATGAGTGAAAATGTAGTATGTCTTGGGTCCTACGGCTCAAAGTTATACGCAGGAGTCGATTTTGGAGGACCATACCGATCGACAGACAATGGGTCGACGTGGTTTCTGCTACCGCAAGGCCTCCCCTACGAGGACTACTTCCAGCGCCACTTCTTCTACCCCACGGTCTACAGTCTGACTCCTTCCGGCCCGAAACTCTATGCCGGAACATTTCGCGGTGTTTTCGTATCCACGGATTCCGGGGCAACCTGGATAAAGAAATCAAGCGGGATCACGAGTGAAACTATCAAGGGGATAATTGATTTCGGAACAACCCTGTGTGCTGCGACCGATGGCGGTGGTGTTTTTGTCTCCACAAACGCCGGTGAATCCTGGACGGCATACAATGTTGGCCTCACAAACGCAACGGTCAGAACAATAATCCGATCGGGTTCGGACCTGTTTGCAGGGACCGGGAGCCGGGGCTACCCATCTCTTTCTGCCGGAGTCTTTCGCTCGCACGACCAGGGCACAACCTGGAGCTCAGTCAGTAACGGCCTTGGTTCATCGACGAATGTTGTCAATTGTCTCGTTCTTTCAGGAACCACACTTTTTGCCGGGACGGATGGATCGGGCGTGTACGTGTCAACGAACAATGGGGATGAATGGCACGCGGCTTCCAACGGCGTCACCGATCCATACGTGTACTCGATTGCTGCGTACGGTACTACCGTCTTCGCCGGCACAAGTGGAGGTGGATTCTACTACACGAACGATTTTGGCACAACCTGGATACGGGACAATACAGGGCTGACAAGCACGGAAATAGATGCACTCATGGTGGTGGGCCCGTATATCTACGCGGGAACTTCTGGCCTCTACGGCAGTCCGGGTGGAAAAGTATTTCGCCGAGCGCTCTCCGAGCTGGTGACGTCGGTCGAAGGAGTCGTTGCAGACGTTCCGCATGGCTTCACCCTGCATCAGAATTACCCCAATCCCTTCAATCCATCCACCTCCATTTCATTTGATCTGCCAAGGAGGTCGATTGTTTCTCTGAAGGTGTTTGATGCTTTGGGAAGGGAAGTGGCTGTGCTGGTTACAAAGGAATTGGCTGCGGGAACATATTCGCGGCAATGGAACGCGGCGGGATTGCCGAGCGGAGTTTATTTCTATCAGATACAAGCCGGGGCATTTGTAGAAACGAGGAAACTGATCCTACAGAAGTGATGGGGGATTTGCAGGAGGGAGCAACTCAGGATTGAGCCAACGCAGCCGCGTTTTCGTAGAAGATCTTCTTTGCGTCACCGAGGGGAATCCTCATCTCCTGCACAAGCTTCGTCTGATTGTCGACGATGTCATAGCGGTAACCGCGAGGGAAAAGACCGGAATCTGAACCGAAGAGGATCCGGCCAGGACCAAAGACAGCCAGAGTTTTTTGAAATACGGTGCGCAGATCGGGTTTTGCAGGGTGTTCATTCGTCCATGAATTCGATCCCGCCGTGTCCACGTACACGTTCGGACACATTTTCCCCACTTCCAGTGTCTCCTCAAACCTCCCAGCTCCAAAATTCGGAATCACAAATCGAATCCCCGGATACTTCTTCGCAACCGGAATGAGGTCTTTCGGGTTCGTAAACTCTTCGTTCGGTGTGGTCGGTATTCCGACATATTCGCGCGGCCTGATCGTCAGTCTACCGAATTGGGTGAAGACAACCGCCTTCACTTCTTCACAGAGCTTGAACAGTGGATCAAGCCACGGATCTGCAACGCTGATATGATATAAAGAAGGGTAGAGGAAGATGCCGCGCAATTTGTCCTGCTTCAACCTCTTCTCAGCAGTTGGCATGAGGAGGTTGGAGTTCGGATCAACCGCGAAGAAACCGGTGAAACGGGTCGGATAGGCCTGAACCGCCTTGACAACGGCATCCTCATCACCGGGGATGCTGCTGATGAGGGACATCCGCTCGATTTTCCATTTGTCGATGACTTCAATCCATCGCTTCGCGAGAAGCACAGGATCTTCGCCCGGGATCTCTATTCGCCCTTTTGCGGAAAGGTTCTTGAGCTCTGCATTGATATCGAGCCGGTTCGTCTTCTGCCGGACAAGAAAGCGGAAGTACGAATTGGAATAGAAATGGACGTGGACATCGAATATTTTGAAAAGCCCGATCATGAAATAGATGCCGGGTTAGTATAAGTCGATACTCGGAATTGCCGGGATCACACCCCGCTCAGCACCCAGCTTGAACAGCAGTTCCAGGGCTTTTCTTCCGCCCTCTCCCATATCGATCGTGAGTTCGCTGACATACATCTTTACGAATCGAGAACCGAGATCTTCGCTGATCCCACGGCCGTACTGCAGCGCGTACGGGATAGCATCTTTCTGGTGGGTGTAGCCGAAGTGGATGCTCTGCCGAAGTCCAATCGACAGCTTCCGCGCCAGTTCCTCACCGAGATCCTTGCGTACGACGTCAAGTCCGAGCGGGAGGGGGAGACTGTACAATCGCTGCCACAATTCTCCGAAATCAAGGATCTTGTTGAAACCCTCATTTTGGTACGTGATCTGGCCTTCGTGGATCAACAACCCTGCGTCAAATTCGCCGCTGGTGACCCGGTCCATGATCTGATCGAAAGGTATGTCAACATGGTCGATCCCTTCGGTGAATATCGTGAAGAGGAGGGTCGCTGTTGTGAGCTTGCCCGGAGTTGCAACCTTCTTCCCCTTAAGTTCGTCGAGCGTTCGGTACTTCTTCGAGACGATCACGGGACCGTATCCCTCGCCCATGCTAGCCCCCGTTCTCATAATCCAATACTTGTCGGCAACGTGTGCAAAGGCATGGGCGGAAATGGCGGTGACTTCAAGTTCTCCTCGCGATGCCCGCTCATTCAGGGTCTGAATATCCTCGAGTTGATGTTGAATCGTAATCCCTTCGAGCTTGACTTTCCCGCTCGAGAGGCCGTAAAACATGAATGCATCATCCGGATCCGGACTGTGTCCAACGCGTATAATTCGTTCCATCATCGTTTTCGTTATGGTTGAGTAGGTTTTTCTGCAACATACACCGTGGCGATTCCCAACGTGAGGGGGTAATGATGTGACCTGACAAAGCCAATGGAGTGGAGAATGTCGAGAAGTCGTTCGCCGTCTGGAAATGTTTGCACGGTGCTGGGAAGATACTGGTAAGCCTCGGGACTTTTCGAAATCATCCCGCCGAGCCGGGGAAGTATTCTGGCAAAATAGAATGCATAGAGCTGCTTGAAGGGAGTGCGCCTCGGTTTCGAGAACTCCAGGATCATGGCCGCACCGCCGGGCCGAATGACTCGGAGCATCTCCCGAAGTCCTTCGTTGAGGTTCGAAAAATTCCGAATGCCAAATGCCACCATGACGGCGTCGAACCGGTTGTCCGGAAATCGAAGACATTCTGCCGATCCTTCTTCAACAACAATGCGTGGTTTCAGGCCGCGCCGGAGAATTTTCTTTTGAGCGAATTTCAACATTTCCGGGGAAAGGTCGACACCGCAGATGTGTTCTACCGGGAGTTTGGAGGCTTCAATCGCAAGATCGCCGGTCCCAGTGGCGATGTCGAGGATCGATTTTGGGTGATGCTCGCTGAGAAGTCGGATCGCTTTTCGCCGCCAAAGGATATCGAATCCGAGGCTGAGGAAATGGTTCAAAAAGTCGTAGTGCGGGGCAATCTTGTCGAACAGTGACCTGACATACGAATGTTCGTACGTTTGGCGTTCCGTTGAGAGTGGTTCCTGCACAGAGAGCTCCAAAACTCTTCCCTTTGATGGCTGATCGGTCCGACTGACTCACAAACGCAAAATATACGCAAGACTGCCAAGATTTCCAACCCTGAAAACCGGCGCTGCGAGAAACAAATTAGCGCGTTTTGTTGTTGGCAGTTTAAACCACCTCCGTTGCTTTTGAATGGTGCTATCGGTACTTTCCTTCAGATCATGAAGAGCTTATCGCTTCTGATTATTGCCATGTTCCTTGTGTCGTGTGATCACGGTTTGGCGCCGCCACCAAGCGTCGAGCCGGGGTTCGGCGGGACTCTCTATTTTGAAAAAGGGACCTGGCCTTCGCCCGACAGCCTGAACTCACTCTGGTTGTTCGCCTCGCAGGTGTATCCGCTGGACTCTGTCAAAGTGGTGCAGGGGCTGATTTCCAATCCCCCAACCATCTATCTCTATCCGGCATCCGACAAGAGTCTTCCCTTCAATGTCGATTCTGTTTCATATTCTTTCAGTCCTCCCGTAGCGACGTACAAATACGTGGGAGTCATTCAGCGGTTCGCGAATGATATCAATGTGCACAGCCTGAGGGTCGTTGGAGTCTACGCGACGAACGACACCCCACCGCTTCCCATCCCTGTGATTGTGAATGAAGGAGTGTTCACTCCGGGGATCAGCTTCCGGGTCAACTTCTACAAACCGCCTCCGCAGCCATTTTGAAAGCCCTCACAATTAATATCGCCCTGTGTCTCGTGTGGTGCTCTGCATTGGTTTGCCAGCCGGCGCATGGAACGTTGAAAGGGTCCATCAAAGACGCGGAAACGGGTCAAGCTGTTGTCGGCGCGAATGTTACTCTTCAGGGGACTTTCCTCGGAGCTGCGACTGATGCGAACGGAAAGTTTAGCATCGCCCGCGTTCCCGTCGGATCCTATGCATTGACGGTGTCTATGATCGGTTATGAGCGAATCAGGCTGGATGGTGTGAAGTCCGTCGCAGACGAAGCGACGACGCTTGACATACAGATCCACTCATCGCCGATTCAGTCTGAACCCGTCATCGTCACGGCGAACAGGAGGGAGCAGAGCTTTCAGGAAGTTCCGGTCAGCGTTGCCACGGTAAGCGCAAAAATGATTGCCGATCGAAACAACGTGACGCTGGATGATGCGTTGCGTTATGTCCCGGGTGTCAACATGATGTCGGATCAAGTAAATATTCGCGGCTCGACCGGATACAACCGGGGTGTCGGAAGCAGGGTCCTGGTGCTCCTCGATGGCCTGCCGTACATCACCGGCGACACCGGCGAGATCAACTGGGAGACGATTCCGATGTTCGAGGTTGAGCGCATCGAGATCGTCAAGGGCGCGGGTTCTGCTCTCTATGGCTCGAGTGCGCTCGGAGGTGTCATCAATGTCATCACACGAGAGACGCCCGCTCAACCGGAGTTTCGCTTCAGGGCATTTTCGGGTCTCTATGATAAGCCTCAGTATCCGGAATGGCAATGGACGACAAAGCCGAGGTTCAACAGCGGAGTCATCGGAAGCTACGCGGGCGGAACAGGATCGCTGAAGTATTTGGTGAGTGTCGGCCGGACTGTCGACGAGAGTTTCAGGGAAAATGACACCTACCAGCGTTGGAGCCTGTTCGCAAAAGCGAAATACGATCTTTCGAGTTCTCAGAGCCTGACGATCGCCGGTAACTATCTCTATCGAACGCACGGAAATTTCTTCTGGTGGAATAGCCTTCAGGAGCCGCTCCGGCCTGCCGAAAGTCAGCGCAATGGACTGGTCACATCCGATCGGGGAAACATCAGCGTGGCCTATAAGGAATTTGTCTCCGATAAATTGTTCTATACGGTGAAAGGGATCTACTTCGGCAATTTCTGGCGGGATGACAGCTCCGGCAGAGTAAACAATGTCTCTACTTCGCATTTGTTCAGTGTCGATGCACAGGCGACGTATGACATGAACTCGTCTCACACACTGACATTCGGTTTCGCGAGCAATTATGATCGTGTTGAAGCGAATCTGTTCGGCACACATCCCGGCGTGGGGGCAGCCGTGTATGCACAGGATGAAATGGGCGTCACGGGGGAACTCAAGCTGACGGCGGGTCTGCGTTTCGACTGGGAGAGAGTTTCAGTCCTGAAAGCAACTGCTCAGCTCAATCCAAAGGTTGGACTTGTCTATATGCCTGACAAGGAGACGAGTATCCGAGCCTCGTTCGGTTCGGGGTTTCGATACCCCGCGATTGGTGAGCTCTATATCGAAAGTTCGACGAACGTCTCGGCAGTCGCTGTTCTGCCAAACCCGGATCTCAAGGTTGAATCAAGCCTCTCCTACGAAGTCGGAATCAATCGGTCGATTGGGTCGATGATCGTGGTGGATGTTGCAGCGTTCCGCAATGATTTCAAAGACCTGATCGAACCCAGCGTGCAGATCAAGCAATATCGTCCTAACCCGTCGAGCACGTACGAAGTCGAAGGGCCGGTGATTCAGTTCGATAACGTCACAAAAGCAATGATCGAAGGGGTGGAGGCAGACGTTCGCGTCGAATGGTGGAAAAAGTGGTTCTCCACGGAAATCGGCTACACATACACGTGGCCGTGGGATGTTGGCGACAACGTAATCCTGAAGTTTCGTCCGCGGCACATTCTGTATGCGGGGGGTCTGCTCTCGTGGAATCGCGTTCGGGCCTCCGTCGATTTCCGGTTTCTGTCCAGAATTGAACGTATTGACGAGAACCTGGTCCGTCTTGCACCGATTGTGGACGGAGACGCTCGAGTTGCGATCAAGATCGTCGATGTGCGAGCTTCCTACGATTTGATTGACCTCGGCTATCCGCTTCGCATCGGATTCAACATCAACAATCTCCTCAACTACAGCTACGTTGAGCTCCTCGGCAATCTGGGCCCCGTTCGCACATATTACTTGACAGTCGAAGGGCTGTTCTAGACTCACCTTCGAGAATTCTTGCCACAAAGGCAGCAAGAATCGAGCGTGAATTTGCTTCTCTTCCACTGTCGTCCCGAAATAATCCTGAGCGAGGCGGGCGTTGTTCAACTCGCTGAGTCGAAGGATGTTCGGGTCTTCAGTGTTAGGCTCCGGTAGAAGTCCCGCCTCTTAGGATTTCGCTAATAAGCGGGATTAACAGAGCGGAACAACTCGGGGTGACACAAATGCCCTGGTGCCAATGTGACTATTGCTTCTGGGAGCTACGTCTCCACAGTATGCCTGATCCTTTCTTGCAACACACCGGACTTGTCACTATTTTGAACGCCGTTCGGTCTTCGTGAGAGACTCTTACCAAAGTGAGAATGATGTTCATTGATTCGCATGCGCACCTGAATTCGGAAGATTTTAAGCCCGATCTCGAGCAAGTCCTTGACCGGGCCAGAGGTGCAGGTGTTGAGACCATCATTGTCCCCGGGACAACGGTCGAATCGAGCCTCGAAGCGATTGCGCTTTCCGATAAATATCCGAACGTCTACGCCTGTGTGGGAATTCATCCGCACGATGCATCGAAAGCTTCGGCTGACGCTCTCGGGAAAATCGAGCGAATGACGGAACACAAGAAAGTGGTCGCAGTCGGCGAGATTGGGTTGGACTACCACTACGATTTCTCGCCACGGGGCATTCAGCAGGAGGTATTTAGAAAACAGATCCAGATAGCGATCCGACATAATCTCCCGATTGTCGTGCATACACGTGAGTCGCAAGACGATGCAATCGCAGCCGTCGATGAGGCGGTCACAGCCAATTCACAATGGCGTGCTGCGGAGTCGAACGTCCATACGCGAGTGCCGGCCCGACGGGGCGTGTTTCATTGCTTTCCGGGAAGTCCTGACGAGGCGAATGTGCTGATGGAGCTGGGGTTCCTGGTTTCCTATCCAGGTATTGTGACATTCAAGAATTCGCCGGTCATCGAAACTCTGAAAAGCGTTGGGTATGATCACATTCTGCTTGAAACCGATTCCCCGTATCTCTCGCCGGTGCCACTCCGGGGAAAGAGGAATGAGCCTGCCAATGTCGTTCTTGTCGCCCAGAAGATTGCAGATGTCTTCGGGGCGTCTCTTGAGGATGTCGCCCGTGCTGCTCGGTTCAATACACAGAGACTCTTCAATATCGGTCCCATGGACCCTCCGCGGATTGCTTACAAGCTGAAGAATTCGCTCTACCTCAATATCACGATACGATGCAATGCTGACTGCATTTTCTGCGATCGGAAGGGGGAAGCGATTGTCAAAGGACATAATCTGAGGATCGAGAAAGAACCGAGTGCCGGAGAGGTCCTCGAAGCGATCGGTGATCCGAAGAATTATGAAGAGATAGTGTTTTGCGGCTACGGCGAGCCGACAATTCGCCTTGATGTTATCAAGGAAGTGGCGAGGTCGGTGAAGGACAAGGGAGGAAGGGTGCGGCTCAACACGGATGGTCACGGAAACGTCATCAACCATCGGAATATTGTGCCGGAATTGGTCGGACTCATCGACAGTGTTTCTATCAGTTTGAATTCCATTGACCCAAAACAGTATGGTGAGCTTATGCGGCTGGATGGAGAAAAGTATCACCATGCCATGGTTGAATTCGCACGGGAATGTGTTCAGCACCTCCCTGAAGTCGTCATGACGGTCGTTGGAATGCCGGAAATCGATATTCCGTCTGCAGAAGAGTTTGTAGAGAAAAACATTGGTGCCCATTTCCGCTTACGGCCCTATTTCTAGGATGCAATGGGTACCCGGTAGGTCAGACATTCCTGTCTGACCGAAAACGGACAAACAAGAATGTTTGTCCTGCTTACGGCAACATGGTAGGTCAGACATTCCTGTCTGACCAAAAGGGGACAAACAAGAATGTCTGTCCTACGGAAAACGTATGGTAGGTCAGACATTTGGCGAAGCCATCTCCCGAAGGGATCCCCTTGGGACCTTCGGGACCAGTCTGACCACACAGGCAAACACTCGCGTTAAACTGTACGCAAAGGAAATTCAGAAATGAAAATGAAATGGTTGTTGTTTGCCCTCGCTTTCGCTCCGATGCTTTCTTTCGGACAGAAACTTTCGGAGGCCGAGAGGGAAATCCTCATGCTTCAGGATCAGCGGTCGCTGGGGAATGGATTGTTGACCAAGTATCTGGCGAACCAAAATCCGCAGCTTCGTTCGCGGGCACTCATTGCTTTTGCGAACATACAGGATTCCACGACTCTACCCTCGATTGCGGGGCTTCTGAGTGATTCCGATCGAATTGTTCGAGCGTCGGCGGCTTTTGCACTCGGTCAGATCGGGTCGAACAAAGCTCAGACGGATATTCTCACTCGATTGAAGCTCGAAGATGATTCGATGGCGGCGGGAAGAATGTTCGAGGCATTGGGAAGGATCGGAGATGAGAAAGCGCTTGACGAAGTTGTCACGGATTCACTGCATGGCGCCAATGCATTCATCAATGCGGAACGGGTCATGTCAGTCGCCCGTTTTGCGTTGCGAGGGATAAAAAACGAGCGGTCGATTTGGTTTTGTTTCGAGCAAACGACCCATGCATCCTCTGAGGTTCGATGGAGGGCATTGTTCGCGTTGTGGCGTGCCGCCCCCCACGGACTGATAGACGTAGAGATCGCAAAACGACAGGAGGAACTCACGCGCCTCGCTCAGGACCAGGATGTTGATGTGCGCGTGAATCTTGTTACACTTGTGGGTCGTTCCAAGTCGAGCTCTGCCGTGGATCTTCTCAGGGCTGCGCAGGAAGCCGATGAGAAAAATCCAAACTGGCTGGTCGAAGTACAACTTGTCCGTACCATTGCAGCGCTCTCGGCCTCGCAGCCTGAACTTGTGAACGATTTGGTTGAGTGCCTCGGTTCTTTGAATGATCATGTCAAAATCGCCGCTCTCCAATCATTGAACAACATGGCGAAGCCTGAGGTCATGACGTCGGCGGATACGATGAAATTGCAGGAGATGCTGATAACACTGTCTACGACGAGGAATCCGGCGGCCGAATTGACCCGCGGCGAGGCCTTCATCGCACTGGCGAGATTCTTTCCGGAGGAGTTTACTCAGAGAAACTTTCTTGCGGAGAAGAATCTCTCCGTCCGAGAACAGACGAAAGTCCTGGAAGCGCTGACCTATATACCAACCGGGCGCAGTCTCTCGATCATGCTGAGAGTTCTCGACGACCCCAATGTGAGGATCGCAATGGCTGCGTGGGATTTCATCCATCGGCTGCTGACCCCCGCCTTGATCATGACGAAGATCCGAACGGGAGATCCCGATTGGATCGATGCCCGGCCGACGTTGTTTCGGAAGACACTTAATTCCTTGAAGCGGAAGGACATGGCCATCACGCATCTGGTGTCCACTGCGCTGGCTGATACGACTTTCTTAGGGATCTTCAAGGATGGACACCTTGCCGATTCAATCGCCCTCGCGCTGAAGAGCGCGTTCGAAAAACTCTCATCTCCGGACGACGTTGAGCCCATGCAAGCCGCCGCGGCTGCCATGGGGGTCATCAAAGACAAGCGGTTTGTTCCGACGCTTGAAAAGGCTCTCGATGATCCTGACAAGACTGTCGCTGTCGCCGCTGCCGAGGCATTGCGTCAAATCACTGGCAAAGATTACAGCGCCAGGATTCCAAAATCGACCAAGGCACTCCACACAGACTACGATTGGGCCCTCCTGGAGTCTCTGAACGCTTCATCGAAAGTGGTGATTGAAACGAACAAAGGGACGATCACTTTGCAGCTTCTCAAAGATGATGCGCCCTTCACGGCCATGAGTTTTGTGAAGCTGGCGAGAAAACATTTCTACGATGGACTCTTGTTTCATCGGGTTGTTCCGAACTTCGTTATTCAGGGGGGCGACCCACGGGGTGATGGGTGGGGAGGGCCTGGATATGCGATTCGATCTGAGTTTTCGTTCGCTGGTTTTGGCCGCGGGACAGCAGGAATAGCAAGTGCGGGAAAGGACACAGAGGGATGCCAATTCTTCATTACTCACATCCCGACTCCGCATCTTGACGGCCGGTACACGATCTTCGCCCGTGTCATCAGCGGCCAGGATGTCGTCGATCGCATCCAGATTGGCGACACGATGAAGAAGGTTACAATCGAGTAGCTCGGCAGGAAGGACTTCTATCGCCTTCGATAGGTATCGTACGTTCCTTGGTGAGCAGGATCCGCAATAATGAGGCGGTCGTAGACACTCCGGTCGGGCCACGCGAGGAAGGTTTCGGCGATCTCGAGATACTTCGAGTCAAAGAATGTCTTTACCAGAATGCTGCGGGGATTCTGCTTCTGGCGCAAATCTGCGATGGACTCGATCGCTTTGAGCATATTGTCCATACCCTTCTTGGGGTCTGTGGACAGGAGGTCGAGGCCGTCGAAATGATAGACGTTGAAGGCTTCGCGAAACTGCTGGGACTTCATGTTCGTAATCTCATCGACGAACGTAAATCTGCTGTACGAACCTCCCGTGGCAGCCTGCCATCCGCTCGAAAACGCCGAAGCGGTTGCGGCATTGCAAAGATTGAGTCCCTTCTGCAGATAGCGCGAGCCCGAAAGCTCGATGTACGTCTCAAGGTCGAAACTGATGATCATGTAGGCGTAGAAATCGAGAAACGAAGTCAGCGCATCGAATCGGTAATCGTCCTTGTTCATCGGTTGATTGGGGATGTACGTGAACTCCCACTTTTCGTCAAGAATTCTGATCACCTGCGTGTTTTTGCCTGACTTGTCGTTCCCCTTGTAGACCGGTCGCTGGCTGACGATGATCACCTGCGCCGCGTAACGGTAGTCGGTCGTCCCCGTGAGGAAAAACACCGTCATTGCACAATCGATTTTCTCTCCGCCGAGGTCCTCATCTGTGTAACGGTTGTTGTTGAGGTACTTTCGAATATCCGCTTCAAACGTCCTCAAATTGTCGCGTAACGCTGACGAAATATTGTCAGTGTTCACCGTTATTTCGCAATTCAATTCCTGTGCGACCAATCCGCAATTCAACAGAAGAATTGAGCCAACCAGAACCAACGCTCGTCGCAGTGTCATAAACCCCCACTCTAATAGTCGTCCATGATCAATATAGGCATTTTCTCAAGTTCTCACAAGGTGAGAACCGACATGGCGAGGATTCTCCTTCTGCTCGCAGCCTTCCCCATTGCAGCACATTCGGGTTTCGAAAGGAATGGTTGGGGAACGAGAGCGATCGGTCTCGCAAATTCGTATGTCGCGATTGCAGACGATCCGTGGGCCGTTTGTTACAATCCGGCCGGGCTTGCGTGGGTCTCGTCGTTTCGGGGGGCTGCGTTTTTTTCGCCGGCACAGTTTGGGATGAACGAGCTGCGCAAGGTCAGCGTCGGCGCAGCGATGCCATTTGCGTTCTGCACTGCCGGTATTGTTATTGAACATTTTGGCTACAACCTCTACAACGAAACGAACGCAGCCCTTGCTTTCGGTGCGAAAGTGAATGAGTGGGTTTCTCTGGGCGCAACAACGCATCTCCATCGTCTCGCTATCGAACGATATGGGTCCTCTTCACAATTCATCCTTGACGCCGGAGGAATCGCAGCAGTCACGGAAGACATTCGCGCGGGTTGGTGTTGGACCAACATCACTCAGGCGAGCATAGGAATACAACCAGAGCAACTACCGCAAATCTTCAGCATGGGGGTGTGTTATGAAATCACAGGAAACTCCAGGCTCACCGCTGAGCTGGAGAAAGATATACGCTTTCCTATCATCAAGAAATTCGGCTATGAACAGCAGCTTCTGGATATGCTTTCTCTCCAGCTCGGGATTTCCGACAATCCCGATAAATTTTCGTGTGGATTTGGCATCAGGGCGAATGGGTTCGAATTCTCCTACGCGGGATGCAGCCATCCTCAACTCGGGTGGACACATCAGGTTGAACTATCCGTCACGATATCGCCGTAGGGCTACGCCGGACTTTATCGTGATGCTCATTCTCATTCTGCTCGTGAGGGCTCAACTTTGTAGAGGGGGAGGATGGCAGGAGTCGCGTGACACGCTGAGAATTCCTGGAGTGGAAATGAGCACCCGCATCGTGGAGCCCGCATCGGAGACGATCGATGTCATGCCGTATCTCGACAATCTTCGGCAGTTGGAGGAGGATCCTTTGGATATTTCGCACGCGAATGCTGCCGAGTTGCAGCAAATTCCCGGAATGAGTGCTCAGGCGGCCTATCGCATTGTGACTTACCGCAAAAGTCATCCGATTGAATCCAAAAAAGACCTGCACAATATCGAGGGTCTTGAGCCGGAAGTGATCGAGGCAATTGGGCCATATGTCACGTTCATGGGCAAGACGTCTCGCCGAAACTCTCGCCCGGTTCTGAATGTGCGATTGCGGATGGATCGGAAGCTCTCGGAAGACCCTGCATCTGATGGCGTCCGATACCTGGGCGCGCCCGATAAGGTCTACACAAGAATTGCAGGACGATTCAGCCTTTCGCCGGAATCACGCAAATCGAAGGGGAACGATGAATGGCTGACGGGCTCATCGCTGTCGTTCGGACTTCTGACATCAAAGGACCCCGGTGAGAAGAACTATGCCGATCTTTTCAGATGGCAAATCGAGGCCAACATTCCTGCATGTTCCACGCGACTGGTGCTGGGAGACTATCTGGTTGATGGTGGCCAGGGATTGGTGTTTTGGAGGCCTTCAGGTTTCTCCAAGGGAGGTGAGGCGACATCCGGCGTCGCGAGAAATGGGATGGGAGTGTGGCCGTCTCTCTCGACAGGGCAGTCCATGACGTTTCGAGGAATCGGAGTGAACACTCAACAGCGAGGATTCGGTCTCCATTTGTTCTACTCGAACAAACTGTCTGACGCGATCACGGACAGTGCAGGCGCGATCACTCATCTTGCATCAGATGATCTGCATCGGACGGACACTGAACTCGCGAAGCGGGATCGGCTTCGGGAAAAGACTTTCGGCGCCCGGGCGACGATCGATCTGGGAATAGGGATAAAACTGGGGGTGTCGGGGTTCAGTTCACGATTTGATGAAAGCGTGAGATTGTCCGGGCCGTTTGGTTTTCAGGGGAATCTCGCCTCCGCATATGGTGTGGACGGCCTGTACACGGACGGATCCACGAGTGTGTTCGCGGAAATTGCTCATGACCGTTCGAGAGCGCCCGCGGCGATCGCTGGATTCTCAGCGAATCTTCTCTCGAACCTGAGCGTCGCCTTCCTGTTCAGATCATATTCAAGAAGTTACAACAACTTCCATAGTTCGGGATTCAGCGAATCCGAAAATGGATGCAAGAACGAATCAGGGATCTATACCGGACTCACAATCCTTCCGGCCGCCTGGTTGAGAATTACAGCCTATGTCGATCAATTCACCTTCCCGTGGCGAACATTCAGCTCGCTGATGACTTCACAAGGACATGAATACTCCGTCGAAGCCGATCTCAGAATCCGTGGCAATCTGGGGATCGGGATCCAATTTCGACAGAAGGACAAAACGGAATCAAATGATCTCTTGAATGTCGTCGATATCCTTCAGTCTGGCAGCGAGAGCAAGGGGCGAACGACATTTCGGGCGACCCTTCGCATCGACCCCATCGGATCGCTTCGTTGGCAAAACTGCGTCGAAATTGTCTCCACAGGACTGGAACACGAATCCGCACAGGAGCGTGGCATGCTCTTCTTCCAGGATCTGACCGATGATATCGGCGCTGATCTCTCGGTGAGTGCGAGAATTGTTGCATTTCAGACTGAGTCTTATGAATCACGAGTATATGAATATGAAGCCGATCTGCCGGGAGCATATTCCACTCCTGCGTTGTTCGGGAGCGGCTTTCGGTGTTACATTCTCGGTCATTACCGGTGGGGACAGATTCTGGCGCTTGCTGTGAAGTATTCGCTGACAAAGAGTGAGAAATCGAATGCGGGGAGCGCGGGCGAAAACAAGCACGTCAGTGTGCAGTTGGATTTTGCACTCTGAGGGAGTTTGATTTCCCGGCCTCATTTCTTTAAATTTCGGAAGATTTCGAGTGAGATGTCAAGGCAGTGCGACGAGGGAACCAGTCGGCTCTCTCTGCCGTTGAGTTGTACGGGAGCGGGAGCCCCCGTTTTCCCGAATGCAAGTTCTCTCATCATCGAAAGGAACTGGTTATGGCGAGGAAGCTTTTCATTGTCTTGACTGCAGTCGTGCTGCTTTCTTCAGTTCTCCGGGCAGAGGACACGAAGAAAAAGGTGAGCGATTTTACTCTTGAGGACTACAACGGCGCAAAGCACTCTCTGGCTGACTACAAATCATCCAAAGCAATTGTTGTGATGTTTATTGCGACTCAGTGTCCTGTCTCCAATGGCTACAACGGGAGAATGGTCGAACTTTACAAGGACTACAGTTCGAAAGGCGTTGCGTTCATTGGCATCAATTCAAATAAAGAGGAAAATGCGGAAGAGGTTCGGAATCACTCGAATGAACATGGATTCAAATTCCCGGTGCTGAAAGACTGGAACAACGTCATTGCAGACAAGCTAGAAGCCTCTGTTACACCGGAAATCTATGTCCTGAATTCGAAGCTGGAGGTTCTCTATCATGGCAGGATCGACGATTCACAACGGGAAAACCGTGTCACCTCCAAAGATCTCCGCACTGCGTTGGACCGAATTCTTGAAGGCAAATCCGTCGAAGTAACTGAGACTAAAGCGTTTGGATGTTCCATTAAGCGAATCAAGTGATGGAGAAGCTCGTTTTCTGCACAGTCCTGGTTGTTGCCCTGCTCACAGGCCTTGCCTGTCGCAGCAGGAATGACAGTGGCCCACACGCCATGAAGGATCGAGCGCAGACCAGCTCACAAACCGATTTCTTTGTTGAGCCGATTGATGAAGCAGGCCTCAAGAAATTGATCGGCGAAAGAAACGGTCGGATTCTCGTTTTGAACATCTGGGCGACCTGGTGTGCACCGTGCGTCGCGGAATTCCCTGATCTGGTGAAGCTTTCGCATGCCTACGACACGACGGCGGTAGAGGTTGTTGCCATCAGTGCTGACTATCCCGACGAAGTTGACACCAAGATCATCCCATTTCTGCGGAAGACCAACGTTTCATTCCGCGTCTACGTTGCTCAGTTCCAGCATCAGGAGGATTTCATTAACGCTCTGAATCGATCCTGGAGTGGAGCCCTTCCCGCGTCATTGATCTACGACTCACACGGGAAGGAACAGTTCTTTCATGTCGGTCAGCAATCGTACGCCGATTTCAAGAAAGAGGTTGACAAGATGAAGGGAGACTTATGAACTCGCACACATGGATGAGCGGCTCGGGGAAAGGGCAACCTGCCCGCTGGGCAGTGATTGTCGGTTTGGCCATCCTCCTCTTTGGATCCTTTACATATTCTGCGGATGATCCTTTGAAGGGGCAATTTGCACAACGGGTGCGCACCATTGCCGAGACTTCCGATGCCGTGGTAGGGGTAGCGATCAAGAATTTGGCAACCGGGGAGAAGTTCTCGATCAATGAGAACGAAATCTTTCCTCAGGCGAGTTCCATCAAGATTCATATTCTGGCTGAACTCTATCATCAGGCTGACGAACACAAAATCCGATTGAGTGACATTGTGCAACTCCCATCTTCAGTCCGGGTTGCCGGTAGCGGTATTCTGAACGAGCTTGGCGAGTCCAGCGTCTCGATGAGCATCAGAGACTACGCGGTGCTGATGATTGTGTTGAGCGACAATACCGCAACCAACTTGCTTATTAGGCAGGTTGGCATGGAGAACGTGAACAAGTTCCTTAGGTCTCAAGGTGCCGTCAAGACCAAGTTGCAGCGCATGATGATGGACATGAAGGCAGCCACCGAAGGGCGGGAGAACATTGGAACGCCCAAGGAAGTGTTGATGATCCTGGAGAAACTCTATCATGGAGAAATCGTCAACAAGAAGGCGAGCGATGAAATGCTCTCGATTCTTCAGAAGCCGAAGGACGGTCCAATCAGGTCCGGGACTCCGGCTGAGATCATCGTCGCGAACAAAGAAGGGGACGTCGAAGGAGTTCGTTGTGACGTTGGGATTGTCTATCTGCCGAAGGCCCCGTACGCCATCTGCGTTATGACGAAGTTGTTGGCACGCGAATCAGACGGTCCACGGATCATCGAGGAGATATCACGATTGACCTATCAGTACTTTGAGCGAAAAGCGAACTCCAACCAGTTTGGCAGGAGGATTCCGAAATAGCGTGGTGTAGAGACAGGTGCAGAGTTCGCAGGTGCTTTTGACGGAGCAATGAGCGCAGAAGAATCGTGTGTCTTCTGCGTTTTTTATTTGCTATTTTTGAGTTGTATGGCAGAAAAGAACAATACGACGGTTGTGGTGGCGATGAGCGGTGGCGTTGATTCCTCTGTTGCCGCAGCTTTGTTGAAGGAACAGGGTTACAACGTTATCGGTGTGACCATGAAGACCTACGACTTCGACGAGGTCGGGGGGAATGTGGCCAATGAGACCAGTTGTTGCGGGCTCGGTGCCATGAGTGATGCACGCGCGGTCGCCGCACAAATCGGAATCCCGCACTACGTCGTTGATTTTCGGGAGGCTTTTAGCCAACGGGTGATCGGAAATTTCGTCGATGAGTATCTTCAGGGTCGTACGCCAAACCCATGCATTATCTGCAATCGGGAAATCAAGTGGGGTGAGCTGCTGCGAAAAGCCGAGGCGCTGGGCGGGCAATTCCTTGCCACCGGCCACTATGCGAGAGTACGCTTCGATACGACGCGCCAACGTTATGTTGTATCGAAGGCTGTCAACGATGCGAAGGATCAATCGTACGCCCTCTGGGGTTTGTCCCAGGCTGCGCTGAGCAAGACTATGTTTCCCCTCGGAAACATGGCCAAGACAGAAGTGCGGGATCTTGCACGCCGCTTCGGACTGCGGACCGCGAACAAAGCGGAAAGTTTCGAAATCTGTTTTGTGGCTGACAACAGCTACGAACGATTTCTCAAGGAACGCGTTCCGGATCTGGAATCACGGGTATCGTCCGGGGAAATCAAGATGGGAGATCAAGTTGTCGGTAAGCACCGGGGCTATCCGTTTTACACGATCGGGCAACGGCGCGGAATCGGTTCATTCGGGAAACCCGTCTATGTGACCGAAATCGAAAAGAAATCCAATACTGTGCATATTGGTTCGCAGGAGGAGTTGATGCGAAACGGACTCACGGCTTGTCAAATTAACATGGTGAGCTTGTCGACCGTTCCAGAGGGGATGTCGGTTCAGGTAAAGGTTCGGTACAAGGATGAAGCTTCTGCCGCGACGGTCTATTCCGAGGAGGGATCTGGAATTCGTGTGGTGTTCGAAAGGGCAAAAAGGGCGATTACTCCTGGCCAATCTGTGGTCCTCTACGATGGCGATGATGTGGTTTGCGGAGGCGTGATCGAGACGGTCCTTTCCTGCTAACCTCTTGAAATTGTTGAAGGTAGGGAGAGCGCGAGCCCAAGAGACACAATGTCGGGTATTCCTACTTCTGAAGAGCTTTACAGGAATGCGGTTTTGGAGCTCCAGTTGTGGTTGTTTGTCAACGATGGCGAGAAACTTTACTATTCGATAACCGTTTATCATCCAGTCAAGCGTGGAACACCAAGTTGACGATTTCAAGCTCATCGAAGCCTTCCGCAATGGAGATCAGAAGGCATTCGAAGAGATTGTGAGGCGATATCACCGCCAGGTGGCGAACATCATTTATCTGACCCTTGGTAACCGGGAAGAAGTAGATGATTTGAGCCAAGAGGTGTTTGTACGAGTGTTCCGGTCGCTTGAGCGCTTTGCGTATGATTCATCTTTGTACTCTTGGATTTATCGGATAGCAGTGAATCTGTGTATCGACGAAATCCGGAGAAAGAAAATCAGAAAGCTGATTCCTCTGGATTTTTTGACAGAAAAGAAGCTCGAAGGGGAGAAGAAGTCAAAGGTGATTGTTACTGCCTCTGACGAGTTGTTGCAGAAGGAAAAAGAGGAAGTCATCCGGGGCGCTCTTGGTAAATTATCGCCTCTTCACCGAACGGTTATTCTTCTGCGTGAATATCAGGATCTCTCGTATGGGGAGATCGCGAAAACGCTTCGGATTTCACAACAAGCGGTCAAATCACGGATTTTCCGCGCACGGGAAGAGTTGAGAGAATTGCTGAAAGACTACTTTCAGGAGAGAACATGAATCACAAATCCTTTGAACGTCAGGTGTCGGCCTACGTCGACAACGAGCTGAGTGAGCGTGAAGTGAAGTCGTTTCAGGCGCACGTTGAAGGATGTGCTGTGTGCCAGCAAAGGGTGCAGGTACTGAGAGCTATCCGGGCATCGATTCGGGATGCTGCGTCAGTTGTTTTGCCGGAATCGTTCGTGTACTCCGTTCAACGGGCAGTGAGGCAACAGGAGCAGGAATATGTGATATGGTTGGGCCCGGAACGGTTTGCCAGAAACGTCGTTGTTGCTCTCTGCGTAATCGTTTTCGCCCTGGTTGCCGTAGGGAGTTATCTCACGCCGCAACCGGTGGTGGGAGAAGAACGATATTTCAGCGGCGAGTCGTCGGACTCTGCTGCTCATGCAGTCATTGGAAGTCAGCATGAGCTTTCAAAAGACGATGTGATGATAGCAGCTCTTACTCGATAGGGTGCATGGCCATGGGATTAAAAACTAAGACGTTTATTTTCGTGCTGCTGAGTTTCCTGCTGGGCCTTGTTGCGGGTGGGTATATCGGAAGGACATACTTCGCGGGTCAGGGGGGAAGCCATCGACCGACGCGGGCCGCAATACAGAAGCAATTTGCCGAACGGCTGCACCTCAACGCTTCGCAGGCGGTGAAAGTGGATTCCATCCTTGAGGCTTTCCGTCAGAGTTTCGGTCAAGTGCAGAACGGATACTGGCAGACATTTCACTTGAAGCGCGATACTCTCAGGTTGTCGATTAGAGTATTGCTGGCGCCAGAGCAGAACAAGCTTTTCGATGATTATATCAAAGAAATGGACGAGCGGGAAGCGAAGCGGCGGGAGAACCCGGATCGATAGCTTCCGAAGAGAAGGATGCGTTCGAGGCATCATTCCATAGGCCCGGGAAGAGATTCCTGGGCCTCGCTATTTGCATTGCGCCAATGAACAGGTGAATGCTCGTCGAAGGGGCGCGAGGACGCGGCTTGCTGATGGACACCGTCTTCCTTCCCCACAAGAAAGGAAAGCAGTCTGCCCGGAGAATCTCGATCTTTTTCTCGATGGATGGAGTTTTGAGGAGATCGGGAAGTTTGTGCAACATCGATCATCCGAATCTGAGTGAGAGTGTCAGGGTCCACGCTCAATCCCCGAATTCATTGATTGTTCGCAGGAATTGTGCTATCTTAGGTTGTTGAAAGAACTCAACTTCTCCATTTGGGGGCTGATGAAGCGATATCTTTTAGGTTTGCTGTGTCTTCTCGTCGTCAGTTGCTCCTCTGAGCGTTCAACCAGAGGTGAAGCGGCTCTCGCCCGTATGGAGAAAATCGCGAAACAATCAGCATCTTCAAGAGATTCAATCCCTCCAAGCCCATCCGGGTCACAGAACACTCCATTCAACGAACCGATTGCTCTTACTGACACCCAGATTGTCTCAAACGGGATCGCGGATACCGTGGAAACGGAATCGGTTTTGATTTCGCGTGGTATGGAAGCGGCTCGTCAACACTACGTCGCTGCATTGGCCGCAGAAGAGGCAGGGGATTCGACAATGGTCGTTCCCGAATTCGAGAACGCCAACAGAATATTGGAACAGCTTCAATACTATGATGTCGAGGCGAACAAGGACTTCATCGACCTTGACAAAAGCGTTAAGGATGACTACAAGAAGTACATTAAGAGCCACAGAGACCTTGGCAAATCTGCGTCGGATCAAGCTTTGCTTGTACAATTGGACAATGACATCGAGTCCTCTGTACCTACCAAAATCGAAGTCCCGAAGAATGATATCGCCGGCACGATGGTGCCTCTTCCTTATAATGAGTATGTCGAGCGTGCGATTAGCTTCTTCATGAACAGGGGAAGGGATCACTTCGAACGATGGCTGTACCTCGGAGGCAAGTACTTCCCTACGATGCGGAAAGTTTTCGCTGAAGAAGGGGTCCCCGAAGAACTCATTTATCTTTCGATGGCAGAAAGCGGATTGCGTGCCGACGCACAGTCCTGGGCCAAAGCTGTGGGGCTCTGGCAGTTTATTCGGGCGACAGGAAGTCTCTACGGCTTGAAAGTATCGTTTTGGTATGACGAGCGCCGCGATTTCGAGAAATCCACGCGGGCAGCTGCGCGTCACATGAAGGACCTCTACGCCGATCTCGGTGATTGGAACCTCGTTCTTGCCTCCTACAACGCTGGTGCAGGCCGCATCTATCGGGGTATTCGGCGAAGTGGAAAGCTGGATTTCTGGGAAATGCGCAAGTATCTCCCCCGGCAGACACGAAACTACATCCCTCAATATATCGCTGTCGCCAGGATGGCGATGGAACCGGAAAAATATGGGTTCAACGTGAAACCCGCTGATCCACTGATGTTTGATGTGGTCACGATAGATGATTGTGTCGATTTAAGGGTACTCGCCAAATGTGTCGAGTGCGACGTTGAGACACTACAGGAATTGAATCCCGAACTTCTCAGATTGTACACGCCAGCCGGCGTGACCGGATATCGCCTCCGAATTCCTCTCGGCAGCAAGGACAATTTCCTCAAGAACTACGCACAGGTCCCTGCGGATCAAAAAAAGGCATGGGTGATGCACAAGGTGCAAAAGGGCCAGACCCTCGCAAAAATTGCGACAAAATACGGGGTGACCGCGTCTGTTCTGCGGGACATCAACAACATCAAAACAAATCGGCCGCTGAAAGTCGGTTCTTCACTGGCAATTCCCGTGTCGCTCGAAGAGATTGAACTGGCGAAAGTCCCGTTCGAATACGACAAAAAGGTCGACAAGGTGACCTTTGGAAAAGGTAAGCAGGCTGCACTGGCTGCGGCAAAACCTGAAGTTGTTCGTAGTTCGAGATCAACGAAGACATCGCTTAAGGCGCCCAAAGGAAAAGAGCAACTCGCATACACTGTCAAGCGGGGTGACACCATTGGGCACATTGCAGAGTGGTATGGCGTCAGGGCAAGTGATCTGCGTAATTGGAATAACATCGGCTACGGTAGCACGATCCAGGCCGGCGAGCAGTTGGTCGTTTGGGTAGAGGGGGCGAAGGCAGAGCGACTCAGGAAAGTCGATGAAATGTCGTTTGCCGAGAAACGGGATCTTTCAAGAAAAGAAGTTGGAACCTCCAACGAGGTGGTTGCCTCGAACACCCCTTCGAAGGACTCCGAAAACGGCCGTGGATGGGTTCAATATACCGTGCAGCCCGGAGATGCTCTGGAGAAAATTGCGAAGGAGTTTGGCGTCAGCGTCAGCGATCTCAGGACCTGGAATGGACTAAAAGGGAACAAGATCGTCGCGGGACAGAGCGTGGATATCTACAATGAACCAGAAGAGCGAACGAAGATCATCGAAACGCAAGCACCGGTTCAGAAGGCGGAAGTGAAACCCGCAAACCCGGTGGCGAAAGAAAGAGCTGTGGAGCAGAAGCACAAAGTGAAGAGGGGGGAGACGCTTTCGAAAATCGCTCTGAAATACGGCACAACTCCAAAAGAGCTCATGCGCTATAACAATCTTCACTCGTCAAAGATCAAGGTCAATCAACTCCTCAAGATTCCAGGCTCGTCAAGAGCCTCGGCAAACGGTGCACTCTAGAAGTATCCCCATACCATCCGTAGTACTCATCGATTCGCCAGTCGTTCCAACCTGAGAGGCAGGGGAAGTTTCAACCCAGCTTTGCGCAAAGAACCTCCCTGGTCAAGCAAATCCTCCGGACTTCCGAAGAAAATGTTCGTTCCACCGCTGAGCACAAGAACCTGTGACGCATGCCGTAGGAAGAGTCCGAGGTCGTGTGAGACGACCACGAATCCTCGCCCATCGCGTTTCAACTCTTGTAGAAGCCTCTCAAGGACTATGCGCTCAATCTGGGACAATCCGGCGCTCGGTTCGTCAAAGGCGAGATACGGAGCTCCTGAGGCTATCGCGCTTGCGATCGTCAGGAGCCTTCGCTGTGGAGAAGGTAAATCGTAGGGATGTTTGGTGCGAACGGTGTCAAGTGAACAGAGCGAGAGCGCGCGGGAGACGAGTTCGTCAATGTCCGGGCGTTTGAGATTCCGCGGCGCGAATTCAACTTCCTTCTGGACGCTCGGGGCGAAGATCTGGTCGGCGGGATTTTGAAATGTCACGCAGATCTTGGCGGCAAGGCGCGATGTTGGGTGCTTCGTTGTGTCAAGCCCTCCTACGAGGACCTTGCCGGAGGTGGGCTTGAGAATGCCATTCATGAGCTTGAGCAAGGTGCTCTTGCCGACGCCGTTCTGCCCGATGACGAGCAGGAAAGCGCCGGGTTCAACAACGAACGACAAGTTGCTCAAAACCTGATGCTCATCCTGATATCGGAAATTAACGTTTATGAATTCAATTGTCATTGCAGGCCGAGTGCTTTGGAGATCAACTTCTGGTGTCCGGAAGATGTCTGGAGCGATGTGAGAAACGACTGAGTCGCGAGCCAGCTTTCCACCGGGATAATGGAGGAATATTCACGTGCCCGCGAGAGCAAAGCACTTGGGCTTCCCGCGAACACGATGGTTCCATGGTCAAGCAGGAGAATCTGATCTGCAATGGCGAGTGCAAAATCGATCTGAGTGTCGCTCATCATGACAGTGGTAGTGCCGCGCAGTGAACGCAAAATCGCACGCAGTTTGTCCTGCGCATTTGAATCGAGCGCCGAGGTGGGTTCATCCAGCAAGAGGATAGACGGCTGAGCGACTAAGATTGCCGCAAGGGCAACACGTTGAGTTTCTCCCCCGGAAAGCGACGTGGGCTTCCGGTTCGCGAGATGATCGATCCCAAGCCTCTGAAGAAGTGGCATGATGATCTTTCTCGGGTTCTGTGGCGCGGCGCCGAGGTTTTCCAGGGTGAAGAGGATTTCCTCGAACACTGTATCTCTGACGCCGGAGATCTGAACATAGGGATCCTGGAGCACGAGAGCCGCAACGGGGAAGAGAATGTGGTCAGGCAGTCCCTCGAATCGGGTTTCTCCAAGCTGAAGACGACCCGAAGCCACCGACTCGGGATGTTGTCTGTGCATCGTGCCCGCAAGGCAATGGAGCAAGGTTGATTTTCCGGCTCCTGTGGGACCAATGATGGCGCAGCACGAACCGGCCGGAACGTCGACTGACAGCGACGAAAGCGCCTTTGGCTCAGACGACGAATACTGTAGCGATAGATTTTCAATGATCAGGCGATGAGCCATCGATAGATCGAGTATAATAAGATTGCGAGCGACAGGAAATAAAAGCAGATCCCAAGAAGGTTATCCTGCTTGCCGATTTGCGCAGGTATTCGGTCTGCTGCAGGTCGGCTCAGAAAGCCCCGAAGTTCGAGTGCCGTGCCGCGTTCAATGCTCTCGACGATTGAAGCCAAAACCAGTGGGGAGAGAATCGACAAGAGCGCTTTCGTTCTTGAAATAACTCCGGCGTCCACGGGAGCTCCTCTGGCCTGTTGGGCCAGAAAGATCTGATGAATTCTCCTCGGTAATTGATCGAGGAAGTGAAGCGTCAGCAGCAAAACTAAAACGAGGGAGGGGGGAAGCCCCTTTTCCTGTAGATAGCCGATGAGGACCGGCAGTGGCGTCGAAATGAAGAACATCAAAACGGAGAATGATAAGAGAATGAGCCGGGATGCGGTTTTGAGACCGAAGAGAAGGCCATCCTCGTAAAACGAAAAGCCCAGCACCGTGGCAATCGTGCCGCCGGTCTTGATAAACAAGGCGTTCAGGCACACGACAAGGAGCGCGACGCTGATACTATAGACAATGAACTTCGAGAACGCCGTTGCTGACCTTGGAGACAACGGTCGAAACGCCGGAATGGCGAATCGTGCGATGACAAGCAGCAGGCAGAGGCTGACTTGAAAGGTCCACGACAGAGTGAACGCGCATACCCAAAGAAGGAACACCAGGGCGAGCTTAGACGGCAAATCGAGATACGCTCTCACGGGCATTTTCTTATCCTACGTTTGCAGCTCCACGCAGCCGACTGAGGAGACGTTGGGGGAGATTCTTTGTGAGAAAGAAGACAATGAGAAAACTGACGAGCTTGTCTGCCGGGTCCGAGGCGAGTCCTTGATAGAAGACACTGTTAAGCAACGTATTGCCGACGGATCGAAAATAGAGCACAAGGAAGTCCGTTCCGGCCATCATGACTCCGCCGAAAACATATGCTGAGATCGGAGCTGAAATGCACGCTGCCAGCACGCCCTGCAAGATCCCCCCAATGACAACCAGGTACCATTTTCGGAACCAACCCTTCTTGGCCAGGAACCCTGAAAACGCACCAATGACGACAACTACGGGGATAAAGAAAATCATCGTTGGGTTGCCAAATGCCGCTGCGAGCAAATTTGCCGTGCTTCCACAGATGACCGCTGACCATGGGCCAACGAGGACTGCCACGAGAATGGTGCCAATGGAATCAAGATAGAGAGGAATTTTCAAAGCCGCGGTGATCTGTCCGGCGGTGAGGTTCAGCGCAATACAAAATGCGAGAAACGGAAGCGCCGCTCCTGTCATTTCTTCTGCAATTCTCTGGCGAATCGACTTCGGCATAGTATCGTCTCACATCGAAAAAAGAACCCGACACGAAGCCGGGCTCTTTCGGTAAACATTCTTGCTCGAACGAGTTCCCTAGAGAACGAGTGATGCCGGATTTTCGAGAATCTTTTTGAAATCCTGCATGAATCGAGCGGCGACCACGCCATCAATAATACGGTGATCGGAGGAAAGCGTCACTTTCATGGTGTGGCCGATGACGATTTCTCCATTTCTGACAACTGGTTTCTCAATAATCCCTCCCACGGCGAGAATCGCTCCCTCGGGGGGATTTACGATGGCTGCGAATTCCTCAACGCCAAACATTCCGAGATTGCTTATAGTGAACGTGGCTCCAAGATACTCGTCCGGCTTGAGTTTCCTGGTGCGTGCCCGTTCCACGAGGTCGCGGAGCTCGGCATTAATCTGATCGAGACGCTTCTGCTCGCAGTTGCGTACGATCGGTGTCACCAATCCCTCTTCCAAGGCCACGGCAACGCCAATGTGTGTATAGTGATACTGCCGCATCTTGTCGCCAAGATAAGTGGCATTGACCTGAGGATGTTTCATCAGAGCTTCCGAGGTGGCCTTGATGATAATGTCTGTGAACGAGAGCTTGATTTCCTTGACGGCGTTGATCTGATCCCGGAAGGTCATCGCCGGATCCATATCAACTTCAACAGTAACATAGAAATGCGGCGCTGTCGTTTTGCTCTCTGTCATACGTTTTGCAATTGTTTTCCGGATAGGAGAGAGTTCAACATCCTCTGCTGTTCCAGGAATGATCGGTCGAGAAACCGGCGTAGCGCCGGCGGGTTTACCGGAGATCATGCCTTCGAGGTCTCTCTTGATCACTCTTCCCTGAGGACCGGTGCCTGAGACGGCTGTTAGGTCTATCCTGTTTTCTCTAGCCAGTCTGCGGGCCAGGGGAGAGGCCTTTCCCTTGCTGTCGAGTAGCTCAGCCGTTGTAGATGCCTGGGACGTGGGAGAGAGCGTTGGATTGGCTTGTGCTCCCGCTTTTGACGCTGACACGGTGGGAGAGCCCGAGAGGACAGCGGAAATGTCTTCCTCAGGCGCACCGATAATCGCGATCAATCCTCCGATCGGAGCTTTTCCACCTTCAGGGACGAAGATCTTGCGGACAACACCGGAATCATAGGCTTCGAGCTCCATGTCCGCCTTGTCAGACTGAATCTCTACAAGGATATCCCCTTGCTTGATCTTTTCGCCTTCTTTGCGAAGCCACTTGAGAATGACACCCTCTTCCATCGTGTCACTCAGCTTCGGCATTTTGATCAATGTCGCCATGGAGTTGCCTTTTTCATTCAGTCGAGATAGAGGACTTTTTTCACCGCTGACCGGATCTTGTCAAGGTTTGGCAGGGAGCGCGCCTCAAGGGCGTGAGCGTAAGGAAGCGGCACGTCTTCCTGTGTGACTCTTTCCACAGGCGCATCCAGATGATCAAATGCTCTTGCAGCAACTTCATGAGAGATCTGGGCGCCAACTCCCGCAAATGGCCAGCCTTCCTCAACTATTACCAGACGGTTCGTCTTCTTGACAGACGACACGATGAGGTCGTAGTCCATGGGTCGAATGGTTCGGGGGTCGATCACTTCGATGCTGATGTTCAATTCTTCCTGGAGAACGTCGACAGCGCTCAAAACAACATGCGCCAGCACTTTTGACCAAGAAACGATGGTGACATCTTTCCCTTCTTTTTTCACTTCCCCTACGCCGATGGGGATGGTGTATTCGCCGTCAGGAATTTCGCCTTTGTCACCATACATTACTTCGCTTTCGATGAAGACGATCGGGTTGTCGTCACGGATTGCGCTCTTGAGAAGGCCCTTCGCATCCTTGCAGTTTGAAGGCATGACGACCTTCAACCCCGGAAAATGACTGTAGATAGATTCCAATGCTTGCGAGTGGGTGGCCCCGAGTCCATGGGCAGCCCCGCCCGGACCCCGGAAGACAATCGGAACGCTGAAATTGCCACCGGACATGGAGAGCATTTTTGCGGCGTTATTGACAATCTGATCGTATGCCACCAGAGAAAAATTCCAGGTCATGAATTCGACGATGGGACGAAGCCCAAGCATCGCCGATCCTATCCCAAGGCCGGCGAATCCGGCTTCTGCGATGGGTGTATCGAGTATTCGCTTCGGACCCCACTTCTGGAGCAATCCCTGACTGACTTTGTATGCGCCTTGATAATTCGCGACTTCTTCGCCCATCATATACACACGCTCGTCGCGGGTCATTTCTTCATCAATAGCCTGATTGAGCGCCTCACGCAAACTGACGATCGCCATCGCTATTCTCCGCTCCTTTCGATGGTGACATCTTTCCAAAGTTCATCGATTGGGGGTTCAGGACTATTTTCCGCGAACTCAACACACTCCTGTACGATTTTCTTGACCCGTTCTTCAGCTTCGTCGAGGTACTGATCCGTTATCATCCCCTCTTCCTTAAGGGTTTCAGCAAGATGGATGATCGGATCGGATTTCTTGAGTCGTTCGACTTCTTCTTTCGATCGGTAATGGCCGCTCACGGGATCAGACATCGAATGGCCTCGGAATCGGTATGTCTCAATCTCGAGGAGCGTGGGTTCATAGATTTCGCGCGCGCGGTCGGCCGCCGCTTTCACTTTCTGGTAGACGTCGAGAACATCCATGCCATCGACGACTTCGCTGCGGATATTATAGGCGTAGGCTTTCTTGTACAAATCTTCGACAGCAGAGGCGCGTTCCACGGACGTTCCCATGCCGTACTTGTTGTTCTCGATGATATAAATGACAGGGAGTTTCCACAGTCCGGCAAGATTAAGGCCTTCGTGAAATGCTCCGATGTTTGTTGCTCCATCACCCATGAAGCAGAGGCACACTTTCTTTTCTCCTCGGTACTTGATCGCGAATGCTACTCCCGCGGCGATGGGGATGTGACCGCCAACGATCGCATGGCCGCCAAGAAAATTTTTGGCGCGATCGAAGATGTGCATCGATCCGCCTTTTCCTTTTGTTGTGCCGGTATATTTGCCGAGCAGTTCTGCGAGGATAGCTTTCGGATCAACTCCCTTGGAAATCGCCTGGCCGTGGTCTCGGTATGCCGTGATGACGTAGTCGTCCGGATTGATTGCCCCCCTGATGGCTCCGGTGGATACAGCTTCCTGGCCGTTGTAGAGATGGCAGAAGCCCATGATCATGCCCATCCCATACAGCTG
>Ga0182021_10000345_pt1 | contig 48223 bp, 44 predicted proteins | sample 612E3MmetaG_FD_120493 | JGI IMG/M metagenome (GOLD analysis project Ga0182021, IMG submission 120493) | Permafrost microbial communities from Stordalen Mire, Sweden - 612E3M metaG (Illumina Assembly) | ecosystem: Environmental > Terrestrial > Soil > Wetlands > Permafrost | place: Sweden... | reverse complement strand
CAAGGCCCATGCCCTGGCAGGCATTCGCGTGGGCTTTGCCGTTGCGAGGCCGGAGACCCTGGCGCCGATCCTCTCGTTTCGGGCTCCCGCGTCGGTCTCGACCATGTCCGCGGCCGTGGCGACTGCCACCCTGCGCCGCCCCGAGCTGGCCGCGGCCAACGTCGCACGCATCGCGGCACAGCGCGCCCGCCTCATCGGGGAGCTGACCCGCCTCGGCTGGCGTCCCTATCCGTCCCAGGCCAACTTCATCCTGTTCCGTTTCGGTTCGCCTGAGATCGCCGCCGCGGCCGCCGAGGCTCTGCTACGGCAAGGGCTCATCCCGCGAACATTCGGCCCCGATCATCCGCTCGCCGATTGCCTGCGCCTGACCGTTCGCTCGGCTCAGGAAAACGACCGCCTCATTCACGCCGCGAGGGAGATACCAGCATGAGCGACCAGATCGGCACCGTGGTCGAATCCGGCGACCGTTCTGCCACCGTAACGCGCACGACCCGCGAGACTCAGATCAGCGTGAGCCTGCGACTCGACGGCACCGGCGAAAGCAAGATCTCGACAGGGGTCGGCTTCTACGACCACCTGCTGTGCTCCCTGGCCCACCACGCCCTGTTCGACCTGGAGATCGAGGCGACCGGCGACCTGGCCATCGACGAGCACCACACGGTCGAGGATGTGGCGCTGGTCCTGGGTGCCGCGTTCGCGCAGGCGCTCGGCGACCGCTCGGGGATCGTCCGCTTCGGCGATGCCGCCGTGCCGATGGACGAGTCGCTGGCCACGTCGGTCGTCGACGTCGGCGGGCGCCCATACGCCGTGATCGACCTGCCGTTCAAGGGCAAGCGCGCCGGTAAGCTGCCGCTGCAGCTGATCGAGCATGTCTTCGAGTCGTTCGCCCGCGCGGGCGGCGTGACCCTCCACCTGAAGGGCCGGGGCCGCAACGACCACCACCTGGCCGAGGCCGCCTTCAAGGCCCTGGGCCGGTCGCTGCGCGCCGCCTGCGCCGTCGATCCGCGCCGCAACGGGGTCGCCTCGACGAAGGGATCGCTGGGCTGATGGCCGCTCAGCGGTCGCCGGTCGTGGCCGTGCTCGACTACGGCGCGGCGAACATGGTCAGCATCGGCCAGGCGCTCGTGACCGCCGGGGCCCGCGTGGTCGTGGCTACGGACGCGGCGGAGCTCGAGGGAGTGGACGCCATCGTGGTCCCGGGCGTCGGAGCGGCGGCCCCGGCCATGGCCCACCTGCGTGAGCGTGGGTTGCTCCAGCCAGTGCGCGACTGGGTTCGCGCCGATCGGCCGTGCCTGGGGATCTGCCTGGGGTACCAGCTCTTCTTCGAGCGCAGCGAGGAAGGCGACGCCGAGACGCTGAGGCTTCTGGCGGGACAAACGGTCGGCCTGGAAGATGCGCCGACGCTGCCGCACATCGGCTGGAACTCCGTCGAGCTGGTCCGGCCGCACCCGCTCTTCGACGGCATCGCCGACGGTTCGCACTTCTACTTTGTGCACTCGTTCGCCCCCGCTCCGGAGGACGAGGAGATCGTCGTCGCCCGCACGACCCACGGTCGGCCATTCGTGAGCGCCGTAGCGTCCAGGTCGCTCTATGGGGTTCAGTTTCACCCGGAGAAGTCCGCGCAGGCCGGCCGGCGACTGCTGGCCAACTTCCTGCGGTTGGTAGCCGCGAGCGCGGGCGTGGGCGCCGCCGTGCCCGGTGCGGAGGTGGCGTGATGCTCGCCCGCCGCGTGATCCCCTGCCTGGACGTGGCTAACGGCCGCGTCGTGAAGGGAACCCGGTTCGTCGACCTGACCGACGAGGGCGACCCCGCCGAGCTGGCCCGGCGCTACGCCCGCGAAGGCGCGGACGAGATCGTCTTCCTCGACATCACCGCCGCCCCGGAAGGCCGCGGCACGATGCTGGAGGTAGTTCGCCGAACCGCGAGCATGGCATTCGTGCCGCTGACAGTGGGCGGCGGCGTGCGCAGCGTGGACGAGATGCGGGACGTCCTGCGCGCCGGGGCGGACAAGGTTTCATTCAACACCGCCGCGGTGGCCGCGCCGGAGCTGCTGACAGCCTGCGCGCGGCGCTTCGGCAGGCAGGCGGTCGTGTGCGCCATCGACGCAAGGCGCGTCCCTCAGCCTGCCGACGCCACGCCCGTAGCCCCGATAGCCTGGGAAGTCGTGACGCACGGGGGTCGAACTCCGGCCGGGCTGGACGCCGTCGAATGGGCGCTTCGAGCGGTCGAGCTGGGCGCCGGCGAGCTGCTCGTGACCTCCATGGACCGCGACGGAACCCGCAGCGGCTTCGACACTGACCTGCTCCGCGCGATCTCGTCCCGAGTCCGGGTGCCGGTGATCGCGTCTGGGGGCGCCTCGGGGCCGGACGATTTCGTCAGCGCCGTTCGCGACGGAGGAGCCGACGCCGTGCTCGCGGCTTCGATATTCCACCGGCGCATGTACTCGATAGACTCGGTCAAGCAAGCCATGGCCGCGGCTGGATTGCCGGTCCGGCCTGTCGGGGAGGCCGCGGCATGAAGGCCACACACGTGCTCGGGCAAGACGTCTCGTGGGGACCGAGCGGGCTCGTGCCGGCGGTGGTCCAGGACGTCGCCGACGGCCGCGTGCTGATGGTCGCCTACGTGGACGCCGAGGCTTTCGCCGCGACACTGGCGAGCGGTGAAGTCCATTTTCACTCCCGATCGCGCGACCGCCTGTGGCGCAAGGGCGAGACCAGCGGCAACGTGCTGCGCCTGGTCGACATCGATCTCGACTGCGACGGCGACGCGCTGCTCATCCAGGTGGAGCCCGTCGGGCCGACCTGCCACCGCGGCACGCGCAGCTGTTTCGACCCGGCAGAGGTTGGGGCTGCCGCGCGCTCCCCCATCGCTCCCGCGGCGACCATCCAGGGCTTCGCCTGGCTCGAGACGCTGTGGTCCACCATCGACTCCCGCGCCTCCGGCGACCCGGCCGTCTCATACACCGCTCGTCTCATCGCGGGCGGCGTCGATGCCCCGGCGCGCAAGGTCTCCGAGGAGGCCACCGAGGTTCTGATGGCCGCCAAGGACGACGCAGTGGCGGCCCAAGATCGTCGCGACGCCACGCGCGATGCGCTGACCGGCGAGGTTGCCGATCTGCTCTACCACACGCTCGTCGTTCTCCGCGAGCGGGGCCTGGCGCCGTCGGCGGTCATCGCCCGATTGCGCGAGCGGCACAAGCCCTGATCCACGGCCTCACCGAAGCTCGCGAGCAATTCGTCTGCAACCGAGCGCGGCTATAGTCGGGTCTGCCGTTCCTCTGACGGGAGTCGTAGGGAGAGTCCATGTCATCGTACGAGACCACCTGCACGCTGCCTGTGTCGGTGGCCGCCGTCGTCCCTGCCGGAGCGCTCGCGGCGATCGCCGTGGGCAAAGGAGTTCGCGAGCAACTGCCTGCATCACTGGTGTGCAAAGGCAGCTGGCTGCGCGTCTTCGGCAATCCGGTCACGCTCAGGCTTCGGGTCGCCGGGACCGACGGGGCGGCCATGGTGCAGATCTCCGGTAGCAACTTCGGCTTTGGGCCGATCAACACGGGCGTGTGCAGGAACGAGGTCGAGGCCTTCCGGGACCAGCTGCTCGCGATCCTCGGGCAACCGCCGGCCGGGGCCGACTCCCAGGCTCCGAACCCCGTCACACCTGAGGCTTGAGCCGGCCGATCCGCAGCACCTTCTTGCCCATCCGCACCACCAGGTAGCGGCCGTCGATCGGTGCGGGCACGACGTCCTCAGGTGCGCCGACGCGCTCGTCGTTGATCGAGAGACCACCCTGCGAGATCTTCCGGCGCGCCTCGCCGTTGGATGCGAACAGGCCGCTGGCAACGGCGAGTCGGAGGGCGCCGCCGGCGAGGTCCTCCGACGTGAACTCGAAGTGGTCGATCGCCTCGAACAGGCCGGCGAGCAGGTCGGGGTCGCGGATCGGCTCCTTCGAGAAAGCCGCTTCGCTGACTCGCACGGCCCCTCGGGCTTCGTCGTCGCCGTGGACGCGAGCCGTAAGGTCGTAGGCCACCGCCTTCTGGGCGGCGCGCGTCTCCGGATGGGCGGCCATCTCCGCTTCAAGGCCCTCGATCTTGGCACGGTCGAAGAGAGTGAATGTGCGCAGGTACTTGCCGACGTCACGGTCGTCGGCATCGAGCCAGTACTGGTAGAACGCGAACGGGCTGGTCTTCCCACGGTCGAGCCAGACGCTCGTGCCGACGGCGGTCTTGCCGAACTTCGCCCCGCTCTCGTTGGTCAGAAGTGGATAGCTCAATGCGAACCCCAGGTCCTGCCCATCGCCCGCCCCGAACTCCTTGCGGATCAGCTCGAGCCCAGCCGTCATGTTGCCCCACTGGTCGGCGCCGCCCATCTGCAGCTCCACGCCGCCGGCGCGATAGAGGTGCAGGAAATCCGCGGCCTGCAGGAGCATGTAGCTGAACTCGGTGAAGCTCAGGCCCGCGTCCAGGCGAATCTGGACCGAATCCTTGGCCAGCATGTACGGCACGGTCAGGTGCTTGCCGATGTCGCGCAGGAAGCGCAGCAGCGAGTACGAACTGAGCCACTCGTAGTTGTCCACAACCTCGGCCCCGTTGGGCCCGTCGAAATCGAGGAACTTGCTCAGCTGCGACTGAATGCCGGCAACATTCTCCTCGACCGTGGCGCGGCTGAGCAGCAGTCGTTCGGCCGATCGACCCGAGGGATCGCCGATCATGGCCGTGCCGCCCCCGATCACGACCACCGGCACGCCGCCGGCCCGTTGCAGCTGGATCAGCCCGAAGATCGGCACGAGGTGGCCGATGTGCAGCGAAGGCCCCGTCGGGTCGAAGCCGTTGTAACCCTTGATCTGCGGACCGGTCGCGAGCCGCTCCGCCAGGCCGCTGCTGTGCTGGTGCAGCATGCCCCGCCAGCGCAACTCGTCGAGCAGACCGGCCTGATTGGTAGCGCTCCCGGACCCTCGCCCGCCTGTCGTGTCAGCTGCAGCCATCGCCAGACCCGCTCCTAACTGTCGTCACAGGCTTCGCCATCGGCCCGTCCGAAGACCCGGCGGCCGGGGGTGCGATGACCGCCTCTGTGCGTATGCTATCTTGCGAGCCGCCATGCAGACCAGCCTCGCCCGCCGCCAACGCCGTCGCCGTAACGGTCGGGGTGCTTCCCGAGGGGGGGCCATCGGCCGCTTCGCGGTGATTCTCCCGATGATTCTCTTCGCGAGCATGGTGCTGCTGGGGGCGGTCAGCTTCGTCGGGGCGGTGGACATCTATGCCACCTATAGCCGCGATCTCCAGGATCCCAGGCAGCTTCTCCAGAGCATCGACTTCAACCAGCAGACGACCCTCTACGACAAGACCGGGCAGGTCCAGCTGGCCGCGTACGGCTCGGAAAACCGCCGCGTCCTGAAGTTCAGCGACGTTCCCAACGTGGTCCTCGATGCCACCACGAGCGCGGAAGACAAGACCTTCTGGACGAACACCGGGTTCGATCCGGCCGCCGTGCTGTCGGCGTTCCGCGACGCCCTCTCCGGGAGCCCGCGAGGTGCCTCCACGATCACCCAGCAGCTCGTCAGGCAGGAGCTCCTCCCGCCGACCACCAGCCTCATGGACCGCAAGATCAAGGAGATAATCCAGTCCGTGAAGCTCACTCAGGAGTTCCCGGGCCTGGAAGGCAAAGAGACGATCATCACCGCCTACCTGAACCTGAACTTCTACGGCAATCAGAGCTACGGCATTGCGGCGGCCGCCCAGGGCTATTTCGGGGTCACGGATCTGAGCCGTCTGACGATCGCCCAGAGTGTCATCATCGCGGCCCTGTTGCAGGCCCCCACCGCCTATGACCTGGTTCAGAACGCCGTCCAGCAGCCCGACGGGACACTCGTCGTTCCGCCCGGTTCGCCGATCGTCCTGCGCCGCAACGAAATCCTCGAGGACATGCGCCAGAACCAGCTGGATGGCCTGCTGCGAGGGAAGTACAACGACTCGGACATTCTCGCGGCCGAGTCGGAGCCGGTGATCGTTCATCCGCAGCCGCAGAACAACCTGATCGCCCCGCAGTTCGACGAGCAGGTGCGCGAACAGCTGGCCTCCCTGCTGTGCGGCGCCGGCGTCGACCCCGCCGACTGTGAGAAGGTGGATATCGGCGGCTACAAGGTGGTCACGACGCTCGACACAACGATGCAAGCTTCGGCCGAGAAGTGGCTGAAGGCCTACATCGTGGCTCCCAATCTCGGATCGAAGGCGGCGACGATTGACTACCTGGCGCAACCTGGCATTGGCGTCACCGTTCAGTCGGACCCGTACGACTACTACCGAATCGTAGGGCCGAACCCATCGACCGGTCTGTCCACCGGTTTGCGCTCCGCCAACATGCACAACGGGGCCCTGATAGCGGTCGACTACAGAACTGGTGAGGTACTCGCCTACGCGGGCAGCGCCGGGTTTTATGAGAAGCCCGTGCCGGACCCGGCTCACCCGGGGCAGAATCTGTTCGATCCGCAGTTCGATGTTCTGAGCAACGGCTACCGTCAGCCGGGTTCGTCGTTCAAGCCGATCAACTACGTGGTCGGTCTCCAGGATCAGACCATGACCGCAGCGTCGCTGTTCATGGACGTGGCCACCAACATGGGCGGCGGGTACACGCCCCATGACGCCGACAACTATGAGCGCGGCCCGGTACGTATGCGGGAGGCTATCCAGTACTCGCTCAACATCCCGGCTGTGAAGGCCGCCTCGATCAACGGCGTCGACCACCTGATGCAGCGAGCGCAGGACTTCGGGCTGTCCTTCCCCGCGAACTCGAATCCCGGCGTGTCGATCGGCATCGGAACAGTCGAGGTACGGCCGGCCGACCTCGTGTCTGCGTATGGCGCCATAGCCGACGCAGGGACTCTCGTCCAGCGCTCCATGATCCTGTCCGTCACGGACTCGAAGGGCAACGTCGTTTGGTCGCTCAAGAACAATCCCACGGCCACGACCCATCCGACGACCCCGCAGGCCGCCTACATCATGACCGACATGCTCAAGGGCAACACCGATCCGAGCCAGAACAACTGGTGGAGCCAATACAAGCTGTGGGACGGCGGGCGACGCGTCGCTGCTCTCAAGACTGGCACCTCTGACCAGGTTGAGGATCTGTTCGCGGTCGGTTATGTGGCCCCGCCCAGCGATCCGAGCTCACCCGCCATCGTCTCGGGAGTGTGGGCAGGCAACAGCGACCACACAGCCGGCAGGAGTGTGATGTCTCTGGAGCTTGCCGCGCCCATGTGGCACGCGTTCATGCAAGACGTCACGATCGGCACTCCAAAAGTGGACTTCAAGCAGCCCGGAGGCCTTACCTGGGCCAACGTCGATGCCTACAGCGGGATGCTGCCCGGGCCGTACTCCGCGAAGACCGTCCGAGAGGTGTTCATCAACGGGACGGTCCCGACCCAGTACGACAACACCAAGGTCGCGATGGACATCGACACGGTCACGAACACGCTGTGGACGAACGACTGCCCCGGGATCAAGGACACCAGGGGGTTCCTGGACCTGAGCCACGTCGACGCCGGCAACACCAACTTCCAGAACTACGATCAGATCTGGATACAGCGAGCGATGACCGGCGTCGGCAAGAGGGGCGGCCCCAACAACGGCGAAACCATGTACTTCTATCAGACCGGCTTCTGGGTCCCGTATGGGAATACCTGGGGCGCGCCGTTCCCGCCCAAGACCTACTGCACATCAAGCACCGGGCCGCCGTCGCCGTCGCCGAGCATCACTCCCACGCCGGGTCCGACTCCCACGCTGGGTCCGACTCCCACGCTGGGTCCGACTCCCACGCCGGGTCCGACGCCCACGCCCACGCCGAAGCCCACGCCCACCGCTTCTCCGACTTCCGGACCCACGCCGCCCGAGACTCCGACTTCCGGACCCACGCCGACGGCTGCCCTGATGTTCCCCTGGCTGGCGCTCGTTTCGCTGTTCGGCGGTCGAGGCCGAGTGTCACGTAGCCGACTCTCAGGAGTGGCGCACGAGCGTCTTCACGAGATCCGTGGCGGTCGTAAGCTCGGGTAACCGCAGCAGGCGACTCCACGCCAGGTAGACGCCCAGGCCGGCGAGGCCGGCCAGCCCGAGCTCTAGGACGAGCGCCGGAAACGCGGTCGAGGCGTGCGTCAGCCCGGCCACGAACCGGTCGGCGGCCAGGGCGGCGGCCGCTGCGAGCGACGCCCCTGGAACGGCGAAGGCGACCGTCAGACCGAGGCGTCGAAGATCGAAGCCCTGCCGGCGACGCATGAAGTAGAACAACATCGCAACCTCCGCCCACGCCCCGAGGCCGATGGCCAGCGCCAGGCCAGCGAGGCCAAGGAGCGGGAACAGCAGAGCGGCCGAAACCACGTCCACGGCGACGGCGAGTATGGCGGCCGTGACCGGCGTCCGAGTGTCCTTGCCGGCGTAGAAGATCGGGGCGAGGAGCGAGATCAGGACGTGGGCCACGAGCCCGAACAGGAAGACGGCGAAGACCGGTACCGCGATGGACGTCGCCTCCGGTGTGAAGGCGCCACGCTGGAACAGGAGGGTCATTGTTGGTGTCGCAAGGACCAGCATCAGCCCGGTGAGCGGCACGACCACGTACAGCGTGAGTCTCAGCGCCTGGTCGACGAGCCGGCTGAACCGCTCCCTGTCGCCCCTCGCGATCGCCTGAGAAAGGGGCGGCAGAAGGACTATCCCGAGCGGCACGCCGATCAGACCGACGGGGATCTGCAGCGCCGTGAAGGCGTACGTGTAGATGTCCATGCCCTGGATGAGGTGGTTTACCCCGAGATGCGCCTGAACGGCAAAGAACCCGTTCACCAGGAACACGATCTGGGTCACGCCGAGCCCGAGCGCCCGTGGCGCCATGAGCTTGAGCGTCTCTTTCACCGCTGGATCGTGGACATCCAGCACGAGGCCATAGAGCCCCTGCTTGCGAACCGCATAGGCCTGGATTCCCATGTGTCCGGCGGCGCCCAGCACCACGCCCACCGCCAGCCCTTGGATACCCATGAATGGCGTCAACGCAACCGTGGCGCCGATGATCACCAGGTTGTATATGTTGGGCGCCAGAGCCGGAGCGCCAAAGATCCCCGACGCGTTAAGCCCCGCCGTGAAGGCCGCCGCCATAGCCAGGAAGATCGGCGAGATCAGCATCCAGCGCGTCAGGTCGATCTCGAGGGCGATCTGCGCCGGGTCGTTGCTGGGTCCGATGATGGGCACGATCACCGGCGCTGCCAGCCATACCAGCACCGCCAGCGGCACCAGGGCCATGACCATGAGGTTTGCGATCGTGGCTACGAGGCGGCGCGCCCGCCCATCCTCACCATTGGCCAGGAGTGCGGAGGCGACGGGTACCAGGGCCGAGCCGACCGCCCCAGCGGCAACGAGCTGAAAGAGCGTATCTGGAATCCGAAAAGCCACGTAGAACGCCGAAATCTGCGGTCCGGTGCCGTATTGCGCGGCGAAGACGGCAACCCTGACCCAACCCAGGAGCCGAGACAGGACCACCCCCGCGACGACGACCACCCCGGCCATCGCGATCGCACGACCGCCGAGCCGGGCGGCAGACGCGTCGGACAGGCGCGGCGTAGCCGGATTAGTAGGATCGCCGGCAAGGACGGCGTCGCCCGCCGCGACTTCGCGCGCCGGCTGGAACGTTCGACGAGGTTGCCAGGCTTCATGGCGCGGCGACGGCCGGCGGGGGCGGCTCCCCGAGGCCGGCCGGCGCGGTCCGAGATTGCCGCTCACCGGAAGCGCCGGGCCAGTCGCCAGGCGGCGCCCAGGATCGCATTCGGCGTATATTCGTGGGCCCGAACGCGCACCTCGCCAACCGCTCCGAGGCGGCGTTTGAACTCGTACAGGTTCCACAGCGGGTGCGAGCTGTTGGCGGGCAGGCCCGGGAACGCATGCGTGTCCACGCCGCCGAGATCGTAGCCCTCGAACCCGGCGGTCACAGCCCAACGCATGATCGACCAGTGCAGCAGGTGGTTGGCCCGGTTCTTGCGCAGGTCGGCGTCGTCCGGTGAGCCGGCCGCGAAGAGCACCAAGTACCGGCCGCAGTGGAGGAGCAGCAGCCCGCTCCGCCGTCGACCTTCCAGGCTGGCGAACCAGAGGCTGGCCAGGCCGGCGACGCCGAGGCCCCGCCACTGGTTCAGCTCGTAGTCACGGTCGCGCACGAGGAAGTCCTCGCGCCGGCCGGTGGCGGCGTGCATCTCGAAGAACTCGGCCAGGGCCGCCTCGCGGACGGCCGGCGACGTCAGGTCGATCCGTTCGGTGGTCACGCCCGCTCGCCGAGCCTTGTTGATGTTGGTGGCCGTCGAGTCGTCCAGGAGCGCGTGCTGCTCCTCTTCATCGGCAAGCAGCGGTATCACCATCGCGGTCCTGGAAACTTGAACCTCGCGCGCCGCCGGCCGAAACCCCGACCCGGGCAGCGTGGCGGCCAGATGGCCGTCCTCGCGCCAGCCTGGGTCGATGGTCAGCGTCAGGCTGTGACGGGCGCAGGCAATGCCCCTCAGAGCCTCCAGGGCCGCCCTGGCGGCGTCGGGCGTCGCCTCCAGCAGGATTGGGCCACGCGGCGCGTAATGGACGGCCAGGCGTGCGAACGACCCCGGCGCGCGGCGGATGAGCGGCCGCTCCTGGATGGAGACGACGGCGACGCGGCGGCCGCCCACCTCCACAGCGTAGCGAAGCGGCGTCCAGCCGAGGCTGCGCTTGACCTCGCCCCATTCGTACGACTGGAGCGCGTCGCCGAGCGGGCTCCGCGCCGCCAGGGCGTCCCAATCCGCGGCCGGCCAGCCACTCGCATCGACGACGCGAGGCATGCCGGAAGCGGCCTCTTGCGCTTTCTGCACCAGCTCCTCCACAGGGCCGCGACGCGGGACGGACCGGGCCACGGCTGACCGATTCTCGCATCCCTCGGCCGCGAATGCGGGCTCAGCTCGGATTCGCCGGTCGGGCACCACATATTGGCCCGGGTGGGGTCAGCTCAGAGAGCCACCACCGTGGCGCCGTCGCCGCCCTCCCCTCTTCCGCCCGGGCGCCACGACTTGACGAGCGGATAGCCCGAAATGTAATCGCGGACCGCATCTCGCAGCGCGCCGGTGCCGAGGCCGTGGATGATGGTGGCCTGCTCCAGGCCGGCCAGCGAGGCATCGTCGAGGTAGCGGTCGAGGACCTCGAGCGCCTCAACCACTTTTGCGCCGCGAAGATCCAGCGAAGACGCGACCGTGCGAGCACGCTCCAGCTGCAGCCGCGCCGCGCTCCCCCCCGACCCCGGATCGCCGCCAGACATCGAACGCCCGCCGCCCGGCCGCGAACCACCACCGACGGTCTCCCCTTCTCCGCCGACCGCCGGCTCAAGGTCCTCGACGGGAACCGTCACCCTTATCCCGCCCGCCTCCAGGGTCGCCCGCCGGCCGCCCTTCTCCAGGGCGGCGACGCGGCCTTCCCAGCCACCGCTGATGCTGCGGGCTCGCATGCCGGCCCGCCAGGCGATCGCCCCCACGGGCATCGTTCGCGGCGGTTTGGGCTCGGTTGCGGGAAGGCGCTCCACCTGTGCGGTGGCCCGCTCCAACCCCTCGTCCAGGCTGCGCTGGGTCACCGTCTCCCGCTCGAGCTGGCGGCGGATCGTCCGCACTTCGACTCTGACATCCTCGACCACCCGCTCGGCTTCGTCTCGCGCCGCCTTGACCGATTCGTCGCGCTCGTGGCGGGCGCGGCGCCGTTCGTCCTCCGCCGACGCCAGCGCCACCCGGGCCCGGTCCTCGGCGGTTCGCGCCCGCGCCAGGGCTTCGGTTGCCTCGATCTGCGTGGCCTTGATCGAGGCCAGCGTCTCCTCGAAGGCCTGCTGCTCGTCCGTGAGTCGCGAGCGCGCATCCTCGACGATGGCCTTCGACAGGCCCAGTCGTTCCGCGATGGCGAAGGCCTGGCTCTGTCCCGGCAGCCCTATCGACAGCTGGTAGGTCGGCCGCAGCGTCTCCACGTCGAACTCGACCGAAGCGTTGCGGGCCTGCGGCGTGGTGTGGGCGTACAGCTTGAGCTCGGCGTAGTGGGTCGTGGCAGCGACCAGGGCGCCGGCCTTGATGAAGTGATCGAGCAGGGCCTGGGCCAGGGCGGAGCCTTCGGTCGGGTCCGTTCCGGCACCCAGCTCGTCGAGCAGAACCAGGTGGTTCGGCCCGGCCGCCTCGACGATTCGAACGATCGAGCGCAAGTGGCCGCTGAAGGTGGAAAGAGACTGAGCCACCGACTGCTCGTCGCCGATGTCGGCGTAGACGTCGAGCAGGATCGGCAGCCTGGTGCCGGTCTCGGCAGGGACGTGCAGGCCGGCCTGGTGCATCAGGCTCAAGAGACCCAGCGTCCGAAGCGCCACCGTCTTGCCGCCCGTGTTGGGGCCCGTGATCAGCAGCGCCGTGTAACCATCGCCCAGGCGAATGTCGATCGGCACGACCTGGCCCGAAAGACCCGGATGACGCGCTCCCAGCATCACGATCTCGGGCCGGGGCGCGATCTCGGCGGCGATGGCGTCCATCTCCTCCGCCAAACGAGCCTTGGCGGCCCAGAAGTCGAACCTGGCCAGGGCTTCGAGCGTCTCGCGCAGCTGCGGCGCCTGGCCGGCCACCTGCGTCGAAAGCTCGTCGAGGATGCGCTCCACCTCGGCCTGCTCGGCAACCTGGGACTCGCGCCAGGCGTTGCCGAGCTCCACGGCCACGAGCGGTTCCACAAAGAGCGTCTGGCCGCTGCCCGATGCGTCGTGGACGATGCCCTTGACTCGGGCTCGAGCGTCGGCGCGGACCGGGATGACGTATCTGCCGCCGCGGAGCGTCACGAGCGGCTCCTGAAGCACGCCCGCCATGTCGCCGGAGTGGACCAGCTGATCGAGCCGAGTGCGCAGCCGGTCGTAGGCGATGCGAACCGCTCGCCGAAGACCTCCGAGGCGCGGCGACGCCGTGTCCAGCAGGTCGCCGGTCGGGTCGAAGCTGCGTCCGAGCACGCTGCGCAAGGCCGGCAGCGGGTGGATCTCGCGGCCGAGATCCCGCAGGATCGGCCGGTGTTCGCCGGAGAGAGCCTCGGCCAGCCGGGAGGCGGCTTCGAGCGTCGAGGCGATGTCGAGGAACTGCCCCGCGTCCAGGCGACCACCGCGGGCAGCGCGCTCCAGCGCCGGGCCGATGTCCTTGCTGCCGCCGATGCCGGCGCCGGGGTGCCCGGCCACAAAACCGCGCGTCTGAGTCGTCTCCTCGAGCCCGCGGGCCACGATCACGGCATCGGTGGAGGGCTCCAGAGCCTCCGCCAGGCGACGACCAGGCGCGAACCCGGTCGCAGCGGCGAGGCGGGCTCGGACCAGCGGGAATTCCAACAGCGCCATCGAGCGCCGATCCATCCGCGTGCCGGTGCCGGGCGCGGCGGTTGACTGCGCTACAGCCGAGTCTTGGGGCATTGCCCTGGTCACCGGCGTGTCCTCGGTCCCGACACCGCGGGGTTCCCCGCGGCCCAGACCCGCCACGGTTTGCCGAGCCAGGGTTCCGGCGTGGCGCCGAGCCCGACACGGGGGCCGAATGCGGGCTCCAGAACCGAATCGCCGGGTCGGGCCTGTTCCAGGTGGAGTGACGCCGCCGGATCGCACAGGTCGGCGCCATTCTCATCGCGTTCGACCGAGAAGGCGGCACAGACCAGACCCGGCCCGGAGGCGAGTCGCGCGAGCGGCAGAGAAGCCACTCTCTGGCGGGCGGCGGCGGCCCACGCGGTGCTCTCGACGGCGGAGCTCCGACGACCGGCACGGGCCACGACCCACTCTTCCCGGGCGCGGCGCATCAGGTCCCCTCCTTCGAGGGGCTCGATCGAGCGCACCAGCACCGCCGCGGCGAACCCGCGCGGTTCGGTGACGACATTCAGGCAGTGGTACATCCCGTAGACAAGGTACACGTAGGCGTAACCCGGCGGGCCGAACATGACACCGTTGCGCTTCGTCGGCCCGAAGCGCGCGTGGGAAGCCCTATCGTCGGTCCCGACGTAGGCCTCGACTTCGACGATCCTGCCAACTCTTACGCCGCGCGCGTCGCTGCGGACCAGTCGAGCGCCCAGAAGCGCGCGCGCCGCGGCAACGGAGTCCTCCGCAAGAAGGCGGCGCGGGTACACGCGTTCGGAGGAAGGGGGCCTGGCCTGGACCGTACGAGGCTCGCTCAGGGGAAGGTCGAAACCAGGTCGCCGGGCAGCAGGACCGACAGCACGTGAACGACCGGCGGCGCCACCGTGTCACGTATCGCGCCGGCAATGTGGGACTGGCTCATCAGCTGGTCGGCGCTCCGAAGCTGGTCGACTTCGCCCGGGAAGGGATCGGGCATCGTGTAAGAGCCCAAAATTATGACCACGATCGTCAGCACGATGAACGCTTCCAGCAGGCCCAGCAAGCCACCGACGATGTCGTCGAGGATCGGATGGGCCGCCGAGAGTTCGGTGTGCTTGTAGAAGCCCTGGATCAGCACCGAGAAGCCCACCGTCAAGCCGCAGAAGAGGATCACGAAGGCAAGCAGGTGGTTGTACCCGAATGGGTATTGCTGCCAGTGGTCGGCCAGGTAGTCGCCGACGGGATCGCGCAGGTTCGCCGACACAAGGAAGGCGAACACGATCGAGATGATCCCGAGAATCCGCCGGATTGCGCCCTGCATAGTGCCCACGATGAAGGCGCCAAACAGGACGATCAGGATCGCCAGATCGACCAGCGGCGCGGACTCGATTGCTCCGATCATCGGTGTCCCTCGTCATCCTTGAGCCGGAGAAGAGGCTTCAAACGCGAACGCGGCTAGGTTAGCAGTGACTGAACCGCCGCGATGCACCTTACCAGTGCATCGGTTTGAGGTTCAACGGGGTAAGCGTACCGGCCGCCACGTGACCTGCAAGTATTTGTCGCGGCGACGTTCGACTCCCGGCGGCAATCAGGACTATGTCCGTAAGTGGGCATCCAGGTCGACCTCGAGGCCCTTTCGAACGGCCACGATCGCAGCGTCGACTTCCGCCTCCGTCAGCGTCCGGTCCTTCGCCCCGAGCACGAGCCGGTACGCCAAACTCTTCTCGGTCGCCGCAAGCGGCGTACCGCGGTACAGGTCGAAGAGGCGGACGCGGCGCAGCAGAACCCCGCCGTGCCTCTCGATCGTCGAGTGGACCTCGGCGGCGGTGCGGGACTCGGCCACGATGACGGCCAGGTCGCGCTCGACTTCGGGGAAGCGCGGGATGGGCTCGACGTGCATGCGCGTCGGCGCTGCGACATCCAACCCACCGATGGCGACTTCGGCGACGATCACCCGCTGGGCGCGCAGATCCCACGCCGCCACGGCGTCGGGGTGTAACTCCGCCACGCGGCCGCCCACGGCCTCGCTTCCCGACTCCTGCCCGACCACGAGCGCTCGTCCTGGGTGGAAGGGAAAACCACGCGGGTCGGGTACGTAGGTGGGCTCAGAAAGGCCCAGGCGCCGGCACACCAGTTCCACGATGCCCTTCGCGTCATCCAGGTCGTACGGGCGGGCGACGCGGTTCCAGGCGGCGGGCTCGGCCGCGCCGGTCAGCAGAATGGCCAGACGAGTCCATTCGCGTGGCCGGCCATCTATGCGCGCGTATCCTTTGCCGATCTCGAAGATGGCGACGTCCGGGCGGCCTTGCCGCTCGTTGAGCGAGAGCACGTCCAGCAGGCTGGCGATCAGATGCCGGCGCAAGACCGAATGCTGCGCCGAAAGCGGATTCGTCACGACTATGTCGTCACCGGACGGCGCAGCAACACTCTCGGGCACGGCCGGCGCGGCGGCATCGTCGGGCCAGAGGAGCCTGGCCTCGTCGAGCGGCGAGACGAGGGCGTGCGTCACGACCTCGCTCAAACCGACACCGGCCAGAGTCTGACGAATCAACTCCCGGACCCGCAGGGGCGTGGGCCGGTAAGCCGGCATCAGCGTGTCCGGTAGGTGCGCCGCCGTAGTCTCGTAACCGCGAACGCGAGCGATCTCCTCCGCCAGGTCCGCTTCGATCGCGAGGTCGCGGCGCCAGGTCGGCACGACCGCCACGACCGTCGGCTCGGATCCCGAGTCGACGACCAGCGGCTTTGGGGCGGCGGCCACCTGAACGCGCATGCCCGACGCGCCCTCTTCGGTCTCCACGCCGACGCGGCGGAGCAGACTGCGCTGTTCGTCGACCGAGATATCGGCGCCCAGCAGCTTGTTGACGCGGGCCGGCCGGAATGCCAGCCGTGCAGCCGCCGGCTCCGTTGGCGCGGAGTCGACCCGGCCTTCACATAGGACGCCGCCGGCCCAGGCGAGGGTCAGCTGGGCGACTCTATCTGCACCAATTCGAGCCAGGCGGGATTCCTGACCCTTCTCGAAGCGCAGGCTCGCCTCCGAGCGCAGGGCGTATCGATGGCCCGTGCGACGGATGCTCACCGGGTCGAAGACCGCCGACTCGATGGCTATCTCAGTGGTCGAGTCCGTGATCTCGCTGTCGAAGCCGCCCATGATGCCGGCGATGCCGATCGGCCCGGTGGGGTCGGCGATGATGAGCGTGTCGGGCGTCAGCTCCCGCTCGACGTGGTCGAGCGTTTCCAGCCGCTCGCCAGCCAGCGCTCGGCGAACGATGATGATGCCGTCCTTCACGGCTGCCCCGTTGAAGGTGTGAGTCGGCTTGCCCAACTCGAGCATGACGTAGTTGGCGGCGTCGACGACGTTGCTCACGGGGCGCATTCCGGCGGCCTGAAGACGCATCTGGACCCAATCCGGCGAGGGACCGATCTTCGCTTGGCTGACCCAGCGGCCGACAAAGCGCGGGCACAGCTCGGGCTCGCGGATCTCGACTCTGAGCTTCGCGGTTACTGGACCGCCCGTTTCCTCGACTTTGATCTCGGGCCAGCGAATCGTCGCACCCGTTGCGGCCGCGACCTCGCGCGCCAGGCCCAGCAGGCACAGCGCGTCACCCCGATTGGGCTTGACGTCCACGTCCAGGACCACGTCTCCGTAGAGCTCGCTGAGGTCGAGACCCAGCGGCGTCGCGGGCGGGAGAATGAGAATGCCCTCCGCGTCGCTGGTGATGTGGAGCTCGTCTCCGGAGCAGAGCATTCCCTCCGAGGTGATGCCCATCTTCTCGGTTCGCTCGATGCGGCGATCTCCGGGCAGGACGGCGCCCGGCAAGGCGACCGGCACGCGCTGGCCGGGAGCGATGTTGTTGGCGCCGCAGACGATGTGGAGCGGCTCGCCCGAGCCGACGTTGACGGTCGTCAAATGGAGGCGATCGGCATGTGGGTGCTTCTCGACCGTGAGGAGCTCGCCGACGACGACGGAGCGCCAGTCGGCACCCCAGCGCTCGAGGCCCTTGACCTCCATGCCCAGGAGCGTCAGTCGCTCGGCCAGCTGTTCGGGCGACAGCTGGACGTCGACGTACTCGCGCAGCCAGCTAAGCGGGACTCTCATCGGAACTGCTCCAGGAAGCGCAGGTCGTTCTCCAGGTAGTAGCGCAGGTCCGGCACGGCATGGCGCAGATTGGAGATGCGCTCCACGCCCATGCCGAAGGCGAAGCCCTGGTATCGCTCGGGGTCGATGCCACCGTACTGGAGGACGACGGGGTGGACCATGCCGGCGCCGAGGATCGTCATCCAGCCCGTCTTGGAGCAGGCCGGACAGCCCACGCCGCCGCAGACCACGCACTCGACGTCGAACGCGACCGATGGCTCCGTGAATGGGTAGTAGCCGGGCCGGAAGCGCGTCTTGCGCGGCCCGAACAAGGCGTGGGCAAACTCGTCGAGCAGGCCCTTGAGGTCCGCCATGGAGGTTCCCTCGTCGACCATCAGACCTTCGACCTGGAAGAACTCGAAGCCATGGCTGGCGTCGACGGCTTCATAGCGGAAGCAGCGACCCGGGAGAAGCGCCCGGATCGGAGGCCTGGTCGACTGCATCACCCGGATCTGGCCGGGGCTCGTGTGGGTCCGCAGCAGGTGCCCTGGAATGTCCACGTAGAGCGTGTCCCAAAGGTCCCGAGCCGGATGGTCGGGCGCGATGTTGAGCATCTGGAAGTTGGTCAGGTCGTCCTCGATCTCGGGCCCCTCATAGACCATGAACCCGAACTGCCCGAAGACCTCGGCGATGGCCGCGATTGTCTCGGGAATGGGGTGGAGCGTGCCGCGGGGAACGGTCCGACCCGGCAGAGTCACGTCAACCTTCTCCGCCGCGAGTCGCTGCGCCTGCACGACGGACCGCAGCTCGGTGCCGCGTTCGGCGAGCGCCGCCTTGACAGCTTCTCCGATCTCGTTGGCCACGGCCCCGACGCGCGGCCTGTCTTCCGGCGGCAGCGCCCCGATCCCGCGCAGGACGGCCGTTAGATCGCCCTTCTTGCCCAGGTATCGAATCTGCAACTCGTCGAGCGCCGCCGGATCGGCCGTTTCGGCGATCTCAGCCAGCGCATGATCCATAAGGCGATGAAGGTCGCCGCTCAGGCTCTCGAAGTCCACGCCACGTTTCCTCGTTCTCTCATCGGGCCGGGCGGCTCGGCGCCCACCGGGTTGCTCCAGGAATCTAGAACCCCCGACAGTCCGCGTCCAAATCGGACACGGGGACGAGTCGAGGGCTCGCGGTACCACCCCGCTTCCCCGACGGCCGGGAGGCCGCCAGAGCGCTCTGTGGGCCCGATATCGGGGACCGGCCGGTTCGCCTACTCGCCCAAACGCCTGTTCGTCAGGGGTTCCGCGGACGGCTCCGGAGCGAACCGGCGAGATCGATCCCGGACGGGCTTCCAGTCGCCGACCCGTCCTCCCTGGTGGATCTGTCCTCGCCTCTTCTCCGTCCTCGCCTTTTGTTCCTGGTGACCGGCCGTCTCCGGCCGGGGATGGTCAGGCCGGGGCCCTACCCGCGACTGCCACGACCTGCGCGAAGGCGGCAGCGTCGCGAACCGCGAGGTCGGCCAGGATCTTGCGATCGAGGTCGATGTTCGCGGCCTTGAGGCCGGCGATGAACTTGCCGTAGGTGATGCCGTTCTGGCGAGCGGCCGCGTTGATGCGAATGATCCAGAGCTCGCGCATCTGGCGCTTGCGCTGCTTGCGGTCGCGGGTCGCGTACGCCAGCGCATGAAGCATCGACTCATGGGCGCGCCGGACGAGCTTCGAGTTAGTGCCGGTGCGACCTTCGGCGTCGTTTAGAAGCCGCTTGTGGCGGCGATGGGCTGTTACGCCTCGCTTGACGCGTGCCATCGAAGATCAGACTCCCAGGTACGGTAGCAGCCGGCGGACCTGATCCAGAGACGAGCCACTGACGAGCTCCTTGCCCTCATAGCGGCGCGTGCGCCGCGAGGACTTCAGCTCGAGGTGGTGTCCGCGCCACGACTTGACCCGGACCGCCTTGCCACTCCCGGTGACCCCGATCCGCTTCTGGGCCCCCTTGTGGCTTTTCATCTTGGGCACGTCAGTTCACCTTCCCATTTGGCGCCGCGCCGTCGTCCGGCTCGGGTCCGGGAGCCACCGGATTGACCGGGGTCTCCACGCTACTTGTTTCCTCTTCGGCGCCCGGAATGGGCGCCCCGTCTTCATCTGTGCCTGCGTGGCTCTTGGCCGCTGCGGCCGGTGTCGGCTCGTGCGCCTTTGGCTTGTGAACCGAGGCCACGCTTATGTGCATCGATTTGCCTTCGAGCAACGGGGGTCGCTCGACGACGCCGTGATCCTTGATCTGGTCCGCGAACTTGTCCAGGAGATCGCGCCCGATCTGCGGGTGAGTCAGCTCACGGCCACGGAACTGGACCGCAACCTTGACCCTGTCACCTTCCTCCAGAAACTCGATCGCCCGCCGAACCTTTGTGTCGAAGTCGCCTATCCCGATCTTCGGCTTGAGACGCACTTCCTTGAACGTAACGGACCGCTGCCGCCGTTTGGCTTCCTTCTCACGCTTGGTCAGCTCGTACTTGTACTGACCGAAATCCAGGAGTCGCGCCACGGGGGGACTGGCCAGCGGTGCGACCTCCACCAGATCGAGCCCCCGCTCCTGCGCAAGCCTCAAGGCGTCGGCTGTTCGCATGACGCCAAGCTGGCTACCGTCTTCGTCGACGACCCGTACGTCGAATACACGGATCATCTGATTGATGCGCAGGTCTCGGCTGATGGCGAACCCCTTCTGTGCGTGTTCCGGTTGCCGGCGACCGGGTTACTCTGCCCGGAAACAGGCGAGCGCGCCAGCCCGGGGCACGGCTGCGCCGGGCGGTCGCCCGCGGGACTATAGCACAGGGATTCCGGCACCGGCAAACGCGCGACCGACACGTTTCGCGGCGTTCCGCCGTCGTTTTGCGAGCGGTGTGTGATGATGCCATCGTTACCCACCAAGTTGTTCTGAGGAGCGATCATGGGGCGATCGATTCTGGCGTCTGCACTGGCTCTGTTCCTGGTCGTGGCGGCAATTGCCGGATGCCAGAGCCCGACTCCCACACCCTCCCCGACTCCCACTCCATCTCCGACGGCCACTCCATCTCCGACTCCCACACCCTCCCCGACGGCGACCCCGACGGCGACCCCAACGCCGACCGACCCCAACGCGACGCCGACTCCTCTGCCTACGGGCGGGCCCGGAGCCTTTTACGTGGTCAGGAATTACGAGCAGGCTCTGCTTGCGGGCGACTATGCGACGGCCTGGGCCCGGCTCAGCAAGAGCACCCAGAGTTACGCCAAGTGGGGCACGCTCGCGGGTTTCACCAAAGAGCGAACCACGTTCCTGGCCGCCGCCGGCGCGACCTACCGGGAGGAGTTGAGCCCGTCCAACACACTGACGCTGCGCCAGTGGATCGAAGGGGCGAACTGGATGCCGCAAATCGATCAGGCCCACGCTTACGTAGTGAGCGTTGATTGGCCCGCGATCACTCCTGCCACCGCCGGTTGGGAGATCTGGATCGTCAATCCCACCAAGACCGGTTGGTCCCTTTATCTGGCTCACTAACTGTGGGGTTCGGGGCTGTGCTCGGGCCCGGTCCGAGATCGTCTCCGCAGTTCATCCGTTCGGTCGGTCCGGAACTACCTACGGGCGACGCGCGGCGGTTTCCTCGGCCAGCCGGTCGATGAACGCATCCCAGGCGACGCCGTTCTCCTGCTCGCCGGCGCGATTGCGGATCGCGACGGTGCGCGCTTCGACTTCCCGGTCGCCCAGCACGAGCATGTAGGGCACCTTCTGCTCCTGAGCCAGCCGGATCTTGTTCTGCATCCGGCTGTCGGAGTCGTCAACCTCCACGCGTAGACTTCGCCCGCTCAAGAGGGTCGCCAGCTCGCGCGCAGCCTCGACGTGCCGGTCGGCAATCGGAATGACCACGACCTGAACCGGCGCGCACCATACGGGGAAGGCGCCGGCGAAGTGCTCCACCAGGACGCCGATGAATCTCTCGAGCGAGCCGTAGATGGCACGGTGGATCGTCATCGGCCGTACGGCCTGACCGTTTTCGTCGATGTACGTGCAGTCGAAGCGCTCGGGCAGCATGACCAGGTCCACCTGGATGGTCGCCGTCTGCCACTCACGGCCCAACGCGTCCTCGATCTGGATGTCGATCTTGGGGGCGTAGAAGGCGCCGTCCTTGGGCTTCAGGCGGTAGGGCTTGTCGAGCGAATCCAGCGCGGCCTTGATCTGGGCCTCCGCGGTCTCCCACAGAGCGGGATCGCCGAGAGCCTTGTCGGGCCTAGTCCCGAAAGTGAATTTCGGTTCCAGGCCAAACCACCCGTAGACCTCGTAGACCTCTCCCAGCAGCGCCTTGATCTCGTCCTGGAGCTGGTCGGGCCGGAGGTATATGTGGGCATCGTCCTGGACGAAGTGGCGCACCCGCGTCAGGCCGGAAAGCGTGCCGGACCGCTCGTTGCGGTGCAAGCGGCCGAACTCGGAGAAGCGCAGCGGCAGGTCGCGGTACGACCTCAGCTTGCTCTTGTAGATGAAGGTGCTCTCCGGGCAATTCATCGGCTTGAGGCTGAAGGTCTGGCCCTCAGACTCGAGCACGAACATGTTGTCCTTGTAGTTGGCCCAGTGGCCCGACTGCTCCCACAGCTTCTTGTGGACCAGCATCGGCGTCGCCACTTCCTGATAGCCGCGGCGATCCTGGACCTCTCGGATGGCGGTCTCGAGGGTGCGCCACAGACGCTGCCCCTTGGGGTGCCAGAAGGCCGAACCAGGGCTGACGTCGTGGAAGCTGAAGAGGTCCAGCTGGACGCCCAGGCGACGATGGTCGCGCCGCTTGGCCTCCTCACGGCGGTGCAGGTAGGCCTCGAGCTCCTCCTGAGTCGGCCACACGGTGCCGTAGATACGCTGCAGCATCGGCCGCTTCTCGGAGCCGCGCCAGTACGCGCCTGCCACGGTCATCAGCTTGAACGGGCCGATCTTGCCAGTGCTGGCCACGTGGGGCCCTTTGCACAGGTCGATGAACGTGCCGTGCTGGTAGGTCGAGGTCGGAGGAAGCGGCACGGCCGCCTCCCTGGATCGGGTGGCCAGATCGTCGAGGATCTCGACCTTGAACGGCTGGTTGCGAGCCTCGAAGAAGGCTCGTCCTTCATCGAACGGGACCTCCTTGCGAATGAACGGGTGATCAGCGGCAACTGAGGCACGCATCCCGTCCTCGATCACGGCCAGGTCGTCTGGGGTGAGCGGGCGAGGCAGCAAGAAGTCGTAGTAGAAGCCGTCGTCGATCGATGGCCCGATGCCGAGCTGCGCGTCAGGGAAGAGCCCGACGACCGCTTCGGCCATCACATGGGCGGCCGAATGGCGCATCGCATCGAGATCCGAATGCGCGCCGGCGTCCAGGAGCTCATCCACTGAGCCGCGCTCGACCGCGTCGAAGAACTCATCGGGTTCGGTGGGCTCGGCTCCGCCCGACTGAGCCGCCTGGATCTGCTGGTCGTTGCTCATCCTGTCCGTCCACCTTCGCTACCGCCGCCGCGTGGTCGTCGAGCGAACACAAAGCCTCCCGTCCGACAGGACGAGAGGCTTCTCTCGCGGTTCCACCCGCCTTCGCGCCGCCTGGGATTGTGACTGCAGGGCGCCGCGCGCTCAAGCCGCTCTAACGGGCGGATCCCGGGCCGGTTCCTCCGGCCACTCGCGGTTGGTACCTGCGCCGGCGACGATCGTCGTCGATCTCAGCGGTGGCCTTCGCCACCTCGACGACTCCCTTGGATCCTGCCGGCGAAGCGTGTCCCGCTCGTCGCTTTGGATATGCAGTTGGTCGGCGCCGCCTGCGCGGCTCCGATGGTGGGCGGTAGAGGACTTGAACCTCTGGCCTCATGCATGTCAAGCATGCGCTCTAACCAACTGAGCTAACCGCCCGGGTGCGCGCCGCATCATATCGCATCGACCCTGCGCTCGGCTGGAGCGGCCTCACGGCCAGCGCTCGAGGATGCGACCCGAGCGCCTCAACACTTGGAGCGCTGCGTCTGAGCGCCGCCTCTCTACTGCGCAGGCGGGCCCGTGTACGTGAAGAGGAACACACCTGTCGTGGCATCCACGAATGTCACTTCATCACAAATCGTGGGTTCGGTGGTGCCAGATGGCCCAGCATCGATGGCTGCAGGCGGGTGACTGGACACGCCGCCCCCGGAACTCGCAGGGCAGGTGATGTTCCTCCAGCTGAACACCCACACCAAAGTGTCGTTGAGTGTCTGCCGGAACGTTCCATCAGGCTGGGTGGTCCCTTAGGACGTGTCGGTCATCGAGCCAAGTTCGACGCTGGTAGGCTGACCGTCCGGGCAGTCGGCAATGCCGGTACGGCATAAGTCATATGCAACCGCGGCAGCGACCGAACCGACCTGGACCTTCGGCGGCGCAAGCGTGATGCCCGCTGTTGGGTAGGCGCGTGCCTTCGCCAGCGGCTGGTCTGCGACCGACAAGGCTGCACGACCACTACTCGCACCGGGGGCGAAGGTCGCACCCGGTGCGACGCAACCCGTGAGTCCGACCAGCAGGCTGAGTGCAGCCGCGAGGACAGAACTGGCGCGCCGGGTCATGGCGTCACCGTCCAGGATCGAACGTGGCTGCAGCTGGCGGCGTCCGAGTTCCACCGGGAGCTGTCAACCTGCCGGTAGAGCGTGATCGCGCCACACGTCGTGTGGTACGCGTTATCGCTGTAGTACTGGATCGTCATGTAGCTTCAGTCCGTCTTTCGCGAGGCCGTCCCGGGGATGTCCGTATGGACATCGTGCACCTCAGCCATGTAGTCGGCCATGATGCCGCATGCACGAGAGAGGGCTGCCGTCGAAATAGAAGCCGGACTGCGCGTGCTCAGTCAAGCCAGACCTGGCCATCCGCCTGGCTAAACGGCACAGCGGAATCGGTCTCCTTCGACCAGTTCGAACCGGTGCGAACGTAGGTGAGCTCGTGAATGTCGGCCACGACACCATTTGCGTTCTCCGTGCCGGAGAGCATCGCGAGACGTGTACCGTCGGCGTTGAGCGCCAGGTCCCAGACCACCTGTGCGGGGTCGAGCGAGATCGCGCCCGATGGCGCTCTGTTCGCGAGCCAGTCACCGATCGGCGCCACGTAAACAGCCGACTCGGTGGTGGCCGCCAGCATGCGTCGATCCGGCGAGAGAGCGAATACGCGCACGCCTCCCAGACCTGTCAGCAGCGCGATCTCGTGTTTCGCGGTGTCGACCACTGCCAGACGCGATACCTGCAGGGCATCGCTGGCCAGCACGGCGAGCCGCTGGCCGTCGAGCCACGCCACCGACGGGCCAAAAGGCGATTCCGGCGCCGGCATGAGGTCTGCGGCCGACCCGTCGGCCGCGACCGTACTGAACGTCAGGCCGCCCGACTGCGAGACCGCAATAGCCGTCGCGCCGGCGTCGGAACGATCCACGCCCACAACTGCTCCGTCGAGGGGCGTGGTTCCCCGTCGCGGCGACACGCTCTTTGCCGGGGTCTGCGGACTGCTTTCCGCTCGGAACTCCAACGCACCATTGATCGCGAGAACCAGAGTCTGCCCGTCACGTCCGAGAACGGTAGCTCCCGGCAACGGCCACCTGGCGGCCCAGCTGCCGCCTGTGTCCGTCCAGAGCCCCACGCCGCCCTGGACACCGTCGGCCAGGACCAGGAGCTGTGGCACGGATCCAGTCGTTGAACCCGCCAACGACGGCGCAGTGGCGTTGGGCCCGTCGGTGGGGCCGGACGAGACGGCGCCCGTCGGAGAAGGCGGAACGGTCGGGGCGGCTGTGCCGACGCCGGACGCGCAGCCAGTGGCCGCCACTGAGAGGCAGAACGCAATAGGAACCAGCTGTCGCGTCCGCCTGGCGCCCAAACCTGCCAACCGTGACCACGGATCCCGGATCATGAAATCCCCTTTCTGAAACGGCCCGCGGCCGCCCAACCGGACGGTCGCGGGCCGCAAATGGCAGGGCGCCACGAATGGCCAAGCCCCATCACGTCACTCCACGAAATCTCCACCGATGATCGTGCCGTCGCCGGCGTCGACGAAGAGGCTCAGCAGCCAGACGTCGTTGGCCGCGTCGCCTGACGGCTTCACCTGCGTGACCCAGGCGAGCCGGTACGACGCCTCGGCGGCTCCGATCCTCGACGGTTCGAAAGCGGCGTTCGGGCCGACCCACTCCAGGTCTAGCTTCTGGATTGCGTAGCCCGAGTTTCGGCCGGCGAACCAGCGATTGAGGTTCGCTGACGCGATCTGCCGGGCCGCGTCCGAGGACAGCCTGTTCGTCGGCGCGACGGCGAGGTCATGCTCGACGCGGGCGACGCTCTCAATGCTCCCGTCGGGCCACACCTGGACGCGCGTTTCGTCGCCGCGAACGCGCACACCGCCTTGAGTCCGGGCCCAGTGGACAGTCCACCCGCGCGTCGCCTGATCGGCATCGGTCGAGGTGGGGATCCCGATCGCCAGGCCCGCGGCCAGGGCCGACGATTGCGCTGACTTCACAGCGACGTCTTGCGCGACTCGTGCGCCCGTCGCCGGACCAACGTCCAGACGGACGGCGCTGCGGAGACGGCCCTTGGAGTCGAACTGAGTGACTGACTCGACCCTGCCTGCGGAATCGAGCTCGGTGACCTCATCGTATTGAGCGCTCTCGAAGCCATCCTGCACGTGGTGTCCGACGCGGCTGACGCCGATCGGGAAGCCCAACGCACTTCGGGTCTTGCCCTCGCGGGCGAGAAGCGCAGCAGTCGCGTCCGCGTCCAGGGCCGCTTCGACCCGGGCGGGAGACCCGATCACCGCGCCGCTGGCGTCCGAGGACGACCGGGCCGCCGCAATGTGACCGGCCGAGATGACCAGGCACATGGCCACGACGCCCATGCCTGCTGCCAGCTTGACATTCGTACTGCCGATTAGGGGTTTCATCTCGGTCAACTCCACACAGGCCAGAGAGGCGTCCCGTTGTAGTACGGGTTGCCCCACCAGTTGGCCTGGAAGGGCTCACTGGAACTCACGGCCTCGTAGCCGCCAAGGGCCGACGCATAGGCGAAGCCGGCCGCCAGAGTTCGAGAGTTGGGCAGTCCGCCGTTGACGTAGCTCCAGAACGCTTTCTCGAACCGGAGGCTGGCGCTGTCCCAGGTGTGATAGACGTAGCTGAGGTAGAACTCGAAGTCCGTGGCCTGCTTCGTCTTCGCGATCTGGAACGCGGCCGGCATCGTGCTCGAGTTTGAGCCGAGCATGCAGGTCGACATGATCACGACGTTGTAGAACGTGCCCTGGGTCAGGGCCTTGATGGAGCTCGACCGGATCATGTCCTTGGACGAGTTGTTGCATTTCCCGGTGCCGGGATCCTGGAGGAACCCCGAGTCGATGTTGGGCGCGCCGCTCGCCGCCCAGTAGTTGTCGCCGTGGCTGTGCACGTACAGTGCCCAATCGCTCACAACGTTGCCCATGACGGCAGCCCGAGTGAATCCGGGTCCCAGGGCTCCCATCGCGGGCCCGAAGCCAAGCTTGGCAAGCTGCGCGACGGACAGGTTGTAGAGCTGCAGTGGATAGGTGTCGTTGACACCCAGGCACGCGACCTTGAACGCGTCCGAGTTGGACCACACGTGCACGTTGTAGGTTGCGGCGGCCTGGCCTGGCGCCGCGATCGTCGAGGCCGCGACGGCCATCGAAACGAGCCACATGAATGCTCGTTTCACTAGATCTCCTCCCATTCCGGCGGGCGGATCGAATTGCCTGCGGCGGTCAGGGGTGGCAGGAAGGCAAGCGAGCAAACGACATTCCCGCGGGAACACCTCCTTTCGGCTGTATCGACCACCATCCACGGCACGGCGATCTTGCCGTGGCGCCCGTTGGGGCCGCCCCCTCGTTCTTATCTCCTCGGGCGGTCTCAACAAGCGACGACGGGACTCTACGGCTGCCCGCTTATCCGCGGCTTATCTGGCGGATGCCTCCGCCGTCGAGCCCCGGGCGTCCGGCCTGCCCGGGTCCGCCGGTCACGCGCCGCGCCTCGACGGGCCGACGCGCGCAGGAGCCAACCGGGCTCAGCGTTCCGGCGCCGCGCTCCGCGAGCTGTCCCACCTCGTTTCGCCGGACCCGTCGTGAGCCATCTTCTCGTACCGCACCGGGCCGCCTCGGAGGGCGAGGTTCAGCAGCGCTCGCGGCATGACCGCCAGCCAGAGCGCGTTGAACAGCGAGACTCGCAATGCGCGGCGCGCCCGCTCGGCGCCACCCAGCGCCCGACCGTCTGGCCGCGTTTCCCAGCGCAGAGCGTCCCAGCCGAGGCCTGCGCTGATGCCCAGGTAGGCGGCCAGGAGGGCGACCAGCGACCGCTTTCGGCCGGTCACCGCCGTCGCAGCCGCCGCGCCGACCACGACGGCCGGAACCGCCAGCTGACCGACGTAGGCAACGAAATCCAGCCGCGAGGCGGCCGAAAGCCGGGCGCTCGAGAGGACCGCCGGTCCGTGCTCGAAAGCACGCCGCAGGCCTCCCTCGGCCCAGCGCAGCCGCTGCCGCCACAACCCTGAGAGAGCCCGGACCGGTTCCTCCCACACTTCCGCGTCTATCGCCCACGCAACTCGCTCGCCTGTTATCGCCGCAACTCGACTCGAGAGGTCGATGTCCTCGGTCAGGGCGGTTGCTCTCCAGCCACCCGCCGCAGCTAGCAACTCACGCCTGATCATGATCCCGTTGCCGCGGAACTCGGAGCAGCCCCCCAATGCCCATCGACCTCTGTTCAGCTCGCCGTCCAGGGTCTGCTCGTCGGCCTGAGCGCCGGCCAGAAAGCCGGTCTCGGCGTCGATGATCCGACGCCTGGCGGTAACCGCCTTCGCGCCGGCGGCGAAATATCCGGCCGCGCGGCGCAGGAAGCAGGGCTCGATGCGCGCGTCCGCGTCGAGCACCAGGATCACATCGCCGCGGCAGACATCGGGCTGGGCGGCGGACAGGGCGGCTCCCTTCCCGTCCGGCAGACCCTCGCCTCTTCGCCGGATCACGCGCGTGACGCTTTCGATCCCTAGCTCCCGGGCGGCCGCGGTCACAACCTCACCGCTGCCGTCAACTGAGCGATCGTCCACGACAATCAACTCGAAAAGGATTCCGCCACCGGCCGAACGGTAGTCCTGGCCGGCCACGTCGCGCAGGAGCCGCGGCAGCACCCCGGCTTCATCGCGCGCGCCAACCAGGATCGTGAACGTCGGCGATTTCGGCGCCGCGTCGAGAGCCTGTGCCGCTTCCTCCGGTGAGATGGGCGGACGCCGCGTCGCAATTGCCACCGGAATCGCGCACCCGATTGCGACGCCCGCGGTGCCAAGCGCGACGAGGTTCCCAAACCGATTCCGGCCCGCCAGGAAGCCCACCGCGGCTCCGCCTGCGAGGATGCCCGCTGCCGCTGCCCGCCACGCCATCGGCGTCGCCGGTATGACTTCTGGCGCCGGCTCGTTTGCCGTCACGCCGTCCGGCCCGCGGCGCGGCCCGTCATCGTCGGACCTTGCTCCCGTCTCGACCGGGCTCGGGAGCGATCAGGTTCGTGCCGCCGGCCATCTCGACAGGCGCCATCGCCACGGTCATCGGATCGACCGGCGCGCCTGTCGGCGGCGTGCTCGCCCGGGCTTCCGCTTCGGCCGGTAGAAGCGCGCCGCGCTGGACAACGCTCGCTATCCCCCACAGCCCCACGAAGATGCTGACAGCCAGGATGACGCTCTCCGTACCGACAACGTCGGCTATCGGGGCGACGATGATGATCGGAGCCAGGCTGGCGATCGAGACCAGCATGTTCAGGACGCCGAAGACACGCCCGCGAACATCTTCAGGCAACTCTTCCTGGAGTTGGGTCTGGGACGCGATCGAGACGATCGCGAAAGCGAAGCCGATGAGAAACGCGATGACGACGACGAGGGATAGCACGGAAACGACGCGACTGGCTTCCTTTATCTGAGCCCCGACGTTGTTCTCGAGGAAGTGCGAGATGGGACCGGCGAATGAAAGCACCGCCAGCAGGATGCCGAGGGTGATCATCCCCGCCTCGATGGTGCGCCGCCGCGGCAGACGGTGGCCGTAGGTGTTGAGGGCCACGATGCCCGATACGACGCCCAGCCCGAGGGGTAGAACCACGACGACGTAGTCCTTCGTACCGAGAGCCAGCGTCGTCTTCGCAAACCCCTGCCCGAGGACGGCGAGTATGCCGACGAGCGCGCCCGTGATTCCGAGATATGACAGCGACCAGCCGACTGATCGATGGTCGCGGATGTAGGCCAGACCCTCGGTCAGCTGGCCGAACATCGTATGGACCGCCATCTCGGCGTCCGCGACTGCCTGACCCTTGCTGGTTATGTCGTCGCCGACCGGTGGCGCCGACGGCAGAGTCCAGCAAACCGCCGCGGCGACGAAGTACAGGATGGCCACGATCACTATCAGGGCCTGAGGACTGGCCACGGCAATCACGAATGGCCCGACGAGAGCGAACCCAAGGGCGAAAGCGGCGTTCATAGTGAGCGTAAAGAGACCGTTGGCCGCAAGGAGCTGGCGTCGGGGCACCAGGAACGGAATCATCGAAGCTTCGGCCGGCCCAAAGAAGGTCGTGACGGTCGCCACGAAGATCATGAGCAAATACAGCAGCACCAGACTGTTTTGGACCAGCACGATTGCCAGGAAGGCGAGACCGCGCAACACGTTGGTAACGAGCAGCATCTGGCGCTTGTCCACGCGATCGACGAAGACGCCCGCGATGGCCGAGAAAACGATTGCCGGGATGAGAAAACTCAGCAGCAGCGCGCCAACCGCCGTGGAAGAGGCGTATTCGTTGATGATGAGGACAGACAGGCCGTAGATGACCATGTTGCCGCCGACCTGGGTCGACAGCTGGGCCAGCCACAGCAGCAGAAACGGCCGATTCCGCAGGACGGCAAGGGCGCTCGACTCCTGGACCGGCTCCACAGTGCCAGGCGTCGCGGCCGCTCTGGCACGCCGCTCGCTCACGTCGCCTCCCTGTCGCGCGGCCCGGCCCGGGATGTTCATCGCCCGCTGGCCCCGGACGTCGGCGCGCCGGCGTCGCGAGGGGTCGGGGCAACGGCCCGGCTCAATGCCAGGTCGCCCCTGGTAACGAACCCGGTAGAACGCCGCTCGAGCGTTCGTCGATCGAGCAAGACGTGCCGTCCGCAGCCCTGGCAGCGCAGGCCGATGTCCGCGCCGAGGCGGTCCACGAGCCATTCGTTGCCGCCGCACGGGTGCGATCGACGCAATCGAACGACATCGCCGAGCCTGAACTCGACGACGGCGCGATCAGCGGACGCCATCGTTCTCGACCTGTGCTGAGCGAAAAGGCGCGGGCTCCATAATGGCCGCCCAGCCTATCAGAGCCGAGCCCCGCCGTGGCGGCGCATCGAACCGCGAGCGGCGGCCTGGGCGGCGGCAGGCGGACTGACGCACGGCGGCGGCCTTCAACGGGCGCCCGGCGACGAACGTCGGCGCGACACCACCACCAGCACGACGAGGACTACCCCGAGCGCCGCGGCGCCGATCCCAAAGACGATGGCCGGAACGCCATCCTGAGGATGACCGGCGCCCGCGGCGCCGCCGGTACCGGCGGGCGCGGCCGCGCCCGGCGCTGCAGTCGACGCCGGCGCCTGCGTGGCAGCCGAAGTCGATCCGGTCACTCCGGAGCTCGTCCAGTCCGACGGGACGGGACCGGTTGGTTCCGGCTGAGGTCCGAAGGAGTTCAGAGCCGTGGCGCCATTGCTCTTCTGCCAGGCTGTGTCAAACGCGCTGGTATCCACGCCGATCGCGGTCTTGAATGCCGCATCGTCGGACGCTCCCGTCCCAAAAGCCTTGACCAGCTTGACCAGATCGGCCTGTCCGTAGGTCCTGATCAGGTAGTCCACCGCCGACACCGACTCGGCATAGGCGAGATAGAACCCCTGCTGGCTTGTCGGGAACTCGCCGCGGATCGCCACGAGCGGCATCAGGCTGCCATCCGCGGCGGCCTGTGCGACCGATTGCCTGTCCGATGTGTCGAAGCCCTGGGAGACGTAGACCGCGATCCCCTCATTGAGCCAGCGCGGAGGGTCGTGATAGGGATTTCGGGTGATGTCGTCGAACACCACGTGAGTCAGCTCGTGCGGCACCACGGTGGAGGCGTAGCTGATATCGCCCGGCGCGATCAACGCGAACAGCGTCCTCGTCTCTGTATTCGCCTCCCCGCCGACGTTGTCGCGAGTGGATGGGCCCAGCGCGTCGTAGAAGGGCGTCTGATCCGCGTACACATAGAAGTCGATCGGCGCCTTCTCGTCGAAGCCCAGGAAGGCGGCCGCTTTGGCGATTCCATCCTCGCCCATCTTGAGCGCCTGCTGCGCAAAGGCGTCATCGCCCGAATACCAGTGCAGCCGGACGATCGTGCCGACCTTGGTCTGCCAGGTGAACCTGTCGTCCTGGTAGGTGACCCGTATGTCGGGCCCGGTTGCGAGTGTGCCGTCGGCCAGCACCACCTCGAAGTGCGCCACGAGTTGCGTATTGGGCTGCAGCTGCCCCGACGAGGTGTCCAGCTGGTAGTCGAAGCTGCTCGTCCCCGGGTTTTCCACCTTGACGACGTCGGGCCCGGAGCCGCCCGGATAGGTTATGGCGATGTCGACCTCGCGGAAGTCGCCGCTGCCGGCATACGGCTGCCGAAAGTCGATCCCCGTGCCGAAGCTGGAGCTGGCCGTCGGCGTTCCAAACGTGATCGACGCGCCGAGCACCGCGGCCGCGCCCGACCCAACGGCGCTCCAGCCAAGGAGCGCCGCAACGAAAGCGACGCGAACCACCCTGGGCCGGACCGATGGCCTCATGAGCCAGTCCCCCAGGCCAGACTCGCGTACCGCATCAGACCCTGGCCGTTCGTGACGGCTCCCAGCAGATTCGGTTTCGCCAGCGAGTAGCTTCCGCCGCAGTCGACCGGGATCACCGGCGCCTGGTCGAGCACGACCGCCTGGGCCTGATCCAGGGCCTGCTGCATGGACGCCTGATCGCCGGCCGCGAGCGCCTGCTCGATGGCGGCGTCGAACGCGCTCGAGCTCCACCGCCCGAAGTTGTTGGTCTTGCCGGTGCCGAGGAGGAGCCCCAGGAAGTCGTTCGCGCCGGGGTAGTCGGCAACCCAATCCATCTCCCAGAAGGCCGGTGGATCGTTTACCAGTTGCTCGTCGTATGAAGCAAAGTCGCGCGTCTCGCTGCCGATGTCGATCCCGAGGTTGTCGTGGAGCTGACGCACAATGGCCTGGTCGAACGGGGCGCCGCCGGTGACCAGAACGACCTTCGGAAACCCCGCGCCGTTCGGATAACCGGCCGCCGCGAGCTCCGTCCTGGCCTGCGCAAGATTGAAGACCGGCCCAAAGTCTGTGGCGCTGTGCCCGGGCACGTCCGGCGGAACCATCCCGGTGGCCGGCTGGATCAGCGGGTCGGCCTGCAGCCCGACGATGCCCCGCCAGTCGATACCCATCTGGAACGCGCGTCGAACGTGGACGTCTGAGAAGGGCGCCCGCGACGTGTCGAAGCCGTAGAACTCGACCGAAGGCGACGCGTCGACGTGCAGCAGGGGCCCGAGGGACTTGTCGTACGCGATCCACGAAGCGTCGTAAGAGCTGGTCGGCGTGTAGTCGAGCTTGCCAGTCTCGAAGTCGGAGACCGGGCTGTCGCCGCCGATGGAGGTCAGCTGGTGCACCGTAGCGATCGGGGGCGATCCGGCCCAGTAATGTGGGTTGGCGGTGAGGGTGACTTCCGTGTCGGTCCGGGCTGTGAGAACGTACGCGCCGCTGCCGACGAACCCGCTGGGCGTGAGGTCACTCGGGTCAGAATCGATCGTCGAGGGAACGATGGCCATGGTCGGGCCCGCCGCGATTGCCGGGAATTCCGGCGAGGGGCTCGCGAAATCCACCGCAATCTGGTCGTCGCCGATCGCAGACAACCCGACCGCCGACTTCGGCCCGCTTCCCTCTCGATACGCCCGCGCCCCAACCACATCGTCGAGAAGCGAGGCCAGCTGGCTCGGCTGAGTGGGATCGAGGACCCGCATCCAGCTCGAGATGACGTTCGACGCAACCAAAGGCGAGCCGTCGGAAAAGACCAGGCCGGATCGGAGGTGGAAGATGAGTCGCTTCCCGCCACTCGAGGTCTGCCAGCTATCGGCCAGGGCGGGCTGCACGTGCCCGGCCGCATCGATCGCGGTCAGCGATTCGAAGAGCTGGGCCACGACCTGGGCGCTGTCCATGTCGGACTGAACCGCGGGGTCGAGCGACGCGGGCGCGCCACCGAATACGGTCACCGAACCGGATGAGTCCCCAGATGGTCCCTGGCTCCGCTCGGGGCCGGCCAGGTATGCTCCCCCGGCTATCGCCAGAATGAGAGCGAGCGCCGCGCCGACCCCCACGAAGGCAGGCCTGCGGCGGCCTGAACGAGGCGGAGGGGCTGGCCAGGCGTACATCAGCGGTCCATCCACCAGGCCGGGAAAGTGCCGTCGCGACCATCGAGCCGGAGCGGCCTCTCGATAGGTACGGGCGGCGAAGGCGGGGTCACGCGCCATATGTACCCCTGCCCGGCGAACCTACCTATCAGGGCTGCGATGCAAAGGAGGCGGCGCATTCGCGGAGTATAGAGGCGGCCACGGACTTGTTGCCCGGCCGGTCCATGGCTGCCTGAGGCCGTGGCGGTGACGCGAGAGGCGCCACTTCTACCTCTCCGAGTGGCCCTTGCGGACCTTGGCGTCAGCTACCGAGTGGGCATTCCCCGACCGTAGGGGTTCCGGGGTGAGACACCCGTGAGGCTAGCCGCGCTCGACTTGCGCTACGAGAGTCGCATCCGGACCGCCGCCCTCGACCGTCTTCGCCGGCGGCGCCTCGTCGAGTGGCTCGGCCGCGTGGTAGTGGCCATCGTCCGCGGTGTCGTGCGGATGGGAGTGCTTCATCGGACCGTGGCGGTGGAGGTGTTCGTGGATCAGATTCGCCCGGATGAGCAGGTCCGTGTCGGCCAGGATCGCGGCCGGGTCGCCGTCCGCGACTACCCTGCCCTGCTCGCTCAGAACCACAGCCCGGTCGGCGATAAGTGGCACGATGTCGAGCTCGTGAGTCGCGACGACTAGCGTCCTGCCCGCGGCCGCGAGGCCTTGTATCAGATCGACCAGCACCCACTTCGTGCGTGGATCGAGCGACGCGGTGGGCTCGTCGAGAAGTACCACCTCCGGCCGCAGCGACAGCACCGACGCGATCGCGGCGCGCTTCTTCTCGCCGCCCGAAAGCTCGAAGGGCGCCCTGTCGGCCAGATGCGCGATCTCCATCGCCGCCAGGGCCTCGTCGCAGCGCTGTCGCACTTCGTCCTCGGGCAGGCCCAACTGAAGCGGCCCGAACGCAACGTCGTCCAGAACAGTCGCGCTGAATAGCTGAATGTCCGGGTCCTGGAAGACCAGCCCGACCTGGCGGTGGAAGGTGAATGCCTCCTGGCCGGCCGCCACCGCCGCCACGTCGCAGCCGAGAGCCCGCATCGTGCCGCGCGATGGAGCGACGATGCCGTCGAGCAGTTTCAACAGCGTCGACTTGCCGCTGCCGTTGGCACCCAGCAGAGCGACTCGCTCGCCCGGCCAGATGTCGAGGTTCACCGCGTCGAGGGCGGTTTGGCGGCCCGAGTAGACATATCCGACGTCTCGAAGCCGGAAGACCGGTTCGCCCGGACCGACGGCCTGTGACGCGGCCGCTCGAGCCGCTGGATCGTCCCGGCCGCTCACGCCACGACTCGCGACACCAGCACGGCGACCACGCCGAACGCGGCCGTGGCGCCGAGAGCCAGCCAGTCGGCGGCCCGCATGCGGTAGGTGCTGTACACCCTGACTTCGCCCGTGAAGCCGCGGGCGAGCATGGCGCCATACACGTCGTTGCTCATCTTGAAGGCGCGGCTCATCAGGTTGCCCATGGTGCCGGTGATCCAGCGGCGCTGCTCTCCGCCGCTCGTGCGGCCCACCGCGCGGCTCTTGCGCGCCAGGAGTATCCCGTTGGCGGTGTGCAAGAACAGGAAGATGTAGCGGTAGGTCATCGACAGGACGAGCACGAATACCTGCGGCGTTCGAAGGGCGCGCAGGCTCTTGAGGACGTCCGCCCACGGGGTCGTGAGGACCATCAGGACGGCCAACGAAACCGAGACTCCGACCCGGCTGACGAAGAGCACGGCCCCGGCGAGCCCGTTCCAGGACGGAGCCAGGTGAGCCGGGCCGAGCGCGAGGTCGAACACCCTGGCGCCGGGCACGAAGAAGATGGCCGGCACCACCACGACTCCGGCGAAGAACGGGATCCCGAGCCAGACGCGTTTCACGAAGAATCCGAACGGGACACGGCTCGCCCGCGCCGCGGCGAGAGTCGCGGCATACAGCAGGGCGAGGCCCACGACCGAGCTCGCCAGGCTCGCCGCGACGATAGCCATTAGGAACCCCACGAGCTTCGCGCGAGGATCGCGTCGCTGCAGCCAACCCTCCGATCGCGCGTGCCGTTCCGTGAAGATGGCATGCTCGATGTTCGAGGTTATGCCGCCGACCGTCTGCTCCAGCCAGCCTATGCGCCCCTCCGTGGGCGCCGGACTGGCGGCGACGGCGGTCACGAGCCGGCCTCCGCCGCCGACGGGGCCTGCCCACCGCCGCGGCGAAGCAGACGAGCGACCAGGTACGCGATCCCGCCAACTGCGACGATGCCGATGATGCCGGCCATCTCATAGCCGATGGCGGCGTGCCAGAGCGGCGCGTTCGCGTCGGAGAAGAAGGGCAGCGGGATGTTATAGCCGCCGAACGGGGCGCTGAAGACGCCCGAAAGGCTCTGCAGGCCCGAGGGCGCATAGCCGAACGCCGCCTTCACATCTTCGGTGCTGCCCTCTCCGTAGGCGATCCCGGGCGCAATCAAACCGAGTGGCGCAATCACGGCGATCGTGACGAAGGTCGTACCGATGCGCTTGACGGCGCGAGGCAGCAGCAGGTACGTGGCCGGTATCAGGATTGCGCCGATCACGAGGGTCACCACGAGCATCGTGGCCACCGACGGCCAATCCACCAGGGACCAATCGGCGCCGAACATTCGATTGGGGTTCCCGCCGCCCTCGATCAGGCCGATCGCGGCCAGGATCACGACGGCGCCGCCCAACGCAGCAGCCACCAGCTGCCAGAGCGGGCGCCGGGCGACTGTCCCTTCTGCCGAAGCGTCGGGGGCGAAGATGCGGCTGAGGCTCGTCAGGTATTCCGGGTGCCGGCGCTGCAAGTAGGCCACGCCGAGGCCGGTGATCAGTGCCTCCACGATGGACGCGCCAAACGCGTGCGCGGCGACCATCGCCGGAATTGCCTCGGATAGGCCGTAAGGGCTGTACAGGGCGTGCCCGTTCTGGGAGAAGAAGATGGGCTCGATGCCGAGTTCGACGCCCACCGCAAGGGCAGCGACGGTGAGGCCGACGTAGGAGCCGATGCCGGCCGCCACCGCGCGCCGCGTCGACAGGATGGGCGAGCCCGCGGCAAGCAGACGGTACGTCCCGTAGCCGACGAAGGGCAGGATGATGCCCATATTCAGGCAGTTGGCGAAGATCGCCAGAATCCCGCCGTCGCCGAAGAAGAGCGCCTGGAGAATCAGCGCCGTGCTGACCGCGATCACCGCCGCCCACGGCCCCAGGACGACCGCGATCAGCGTTCCGCCGACGCCGTGCGCCGTCGTCCCTCCTGGAACCGGGACGTTGAACATCATGATCGTGAAGCTAAGGGCCGAGAAGATCGCCAGGAGCGGCACGGTCCTGTTGTTCAGGACCTTCTTGACCCGCTGCGTCGCCAGACCCCAGACAGGCACCGTCGGGATCGCCAGGGCCAGTGAGACGGCCGGCGCGAGGTAGCCATCGGGAATGTGCATGCCGATCCTCCTCGCTCAGTCTCATCTGGCGCTACAGATCGCTATTGCAAAGGGTTGCGATAGCAGGCAGTCTACCTCGACCCGAGGATGCGCCACAATCGACGGCACAGAAAGGACCACAGCGTGCCACCGAAGCAGCCCGCAACCCCCGCCGCCGAATCAGGCGCCAGCCCATGGGATGAGGCCGCCGAGCGGATCAGGGCCAGCGGATTCCGCTGGACGCCGCAACGCCGGACCCTGGTGGAGGTGCTTCGGGCACGCGAGGGGCACGTCACCGCCACCGAGCTGATCGCTTGCTGCCGGGAGCGCGATCAGACCACGACCCCCTCAACGGTGTATCGGACGCTCGACCTGCTCGAGGACCTGGGGCTGGTCAAACACGGGCACGGACACGACGGCCACGAGGAGTACCACATCCTGCCTCAGCAGGTCCACGGTCACCTGTACTGCGTGGGTTGCGGCGCTACGTGGGAGATCCGGCCCGAAACCGGAGCCGTCATCGTCGAGGCGCTGGCGTCACAGCTCGGCTTCACCGTCGATCTCTCGCACGTGACCATCTCGGGACGCTGTGCCGGCTGCCACGACTGACCCGCGCGCCCGGCCCACGTCCTAATACGGGACCACCAGGAGCCATTTCCCGTCACGACCCGGATAGCGGCCCTCGGGCCTCTTCCAGGGAAGGTAGTTGTGCGCCATGGCCGTCATGTCGCGGAGAGTGTCCGGCCCCAGCGTCTGGCCCCAGATCCGGCTCAAGCGCGGGTAGTAAACATCCACGATGTAGGCCCCCGTGACGGTGAAGTGCCCAGCGTAGTAGCGCGGGTCGTACGTCGACTGGAACCCGGTCATCACCCATGCGTGGGCACCCTTCCATGCGAGCAGCCCTACGGGCCGGTTCGTCTTGCGCAATGCCGTGACAGCGTCGTTCATCGCCGCGGTCAGAGAGTTGTCCACCAGCAACTTGTAGTGGCCGCCACCCAGCTGGGTCAAGGTGATGGCCCAGCCGGCAGGACCGTAGCCACCGTTGAGGCTGTCAGTCTTGGTGGTATTGGCGATGATGGCCTTGCTTATCTGCACCTGCCGCGTGGCCGTCAGGTCGATCTTCGGGCCGATTATGTTGAGCATGTTCTGGGTGGCGCCGGCCATGCAGGCTTCCTTGCTGACCTGCGAAACGAAGGTGCCTGGCTTGTAGACGTCCATGCTGAACGGGCCTGGGGTCGAAGAGGGGGCAGGCGTGGCAAAGGACGGCCAGGTGAAGGGCGTGACGGTCGGGTCGGGCGTCGGCGCGTCAGACGGCGCGACCGTCTCGCTCGGCGACGAGGCGGCTGCGATGATCGATGGTGTCGCCGCTGGGCCGTGCGCGGCGACCGTGCCGACTGCCACCCAGGCTGCCGACGCGAGTATCACGCAAAGGGCCGCGTAGGCTCCGACCCCCACCAGAGCCCGCCATGGAGACTTCGACCGGCGCACCAACAAACCGCATTTCCTCCGCGTCGTCCTGCTAACCGCGTCCGCGGCGCCGCCCGAAGACGCGGCGGCCCAGGACTGCGTGACGGACAGCCTTGCGCGAACCGCCAGACTTAGGATACGCCGACCCGGCCGAAACCGACGAGATAGGGCCCCGGGCCGCGGCCGCGATCCATCCACCGAACCATGTGCAGCGTCCGGCATCTCCCCTCAGGCAATCCCGCGAACTGCGGCCATCAGGTGAAAAGCACCGTCCCAAAGACGTGGCGCCGCCCCAGGGCGGTGATCGGATCGTCGAAATGCAGGTCGCCGGAACGCTCGCGCTCATCGGTGCAGAGAACGACCGTCGGATCACCATCGCGGTGTTCCAGGCCAGTCGCGATGCGTCGGTCACGCCGCCGCCTCGCTCCTTGGGTACGAGGGCGTCCCAGCAGACCGCGCACGCCTTGATTGTCCCAGCCCATGCCTGCAGGCGGAATGTGGCGTACAGCGAGTCGATGATCAGCGGATTTGACGGGTCCGCCAGCGTCGCCCCCACGTCGATCACGGCCATCTGGCCGCTCGCCGCCAGCCCGACGCCTCATGGCCGGAATTCGCCAGTCTTCTCGAGCATTCGCTCCGCGAGTCCGAGCATGTGTGTCAGCAGTTCGTTGAAGTCCGTGCGAATGCTCGGCTCCATGCGTCTCTCCCTGCGCCTGCGCCGACGGTCGGCCGGCCAGGAACTGCCTCCAGGAAGGGAGTCGGAAGAAGACTGCGACCCTCAAGCCAACGCGCGGGCCCTCAAGCCGCCCGGGTCTCCCCCACCCCGCGGCGTAACACGAGGACGGCTCCCCACGCCGCTGATGCCATACCCGCGACGAAGAGCGGCCAGGGGAACCAGCCTGGCAGACCGCCGGCCATGATGCGTGGCGCGTCGGCGGTGAAGCTCAGGACCACGAGCAGACCGCCGGCCAGCCCCAGCCCGACTTCGCGCCAACCCGCCCGAAGCGCTATTCCGCCCTCCGCTCGGCGCGCCGCCTCCAATCCAAAGCCGATCAGCGCACCGCTCACAGCCACCGGCGCCCAGATCGGTCCTATCCACGGCACCGGAATGAGAAACAGCACGTCCCAGGTGCCCGGCGAATGGGGCCATCCCACGAAGATCCACAGCCACACGTAGTAGAAGACATCCCAGACGCCGAAGGCGACGGCGGCCCAGGCCAGCCGCTCCAGCCAGCTCCGCCCCGTGATCCAGCCGATCCCCGCGAGCATCACGAGCGTGGCGAACTCACGCCCCACCTCGATCGCGGCAAGGTCGCCGACCATCTCGGGGCCACGCAGCGGAAACAGCTGGTCCGGCGTGATGGCAAGGGCCCGTTGAAGATAGACGACGACCGCCGATTCCAGGTAAGCCATCGCGACCGCGAACACGATTACGGTCAGGGCGCGATTGCGGAACATCATCGACTGCTCCCGCTGTCCCTCCCGCGTCCGACGGGTTTGGCGCCCCCGGCCGGACTCGAACCGACGACGCCCGCCTTAGGACGGCGGCGCTCTGTCCACTGAGCTACGGGGGCCCTCGGCGATGTTACCGCGTCCGAGGCCAAACGCGGACGAGTCCCGGCGTGCCTCGGGCGGTGGGACGCCTCAGACGCTGGCCTCGAAGCGGTAGCGATCGCGATCGCGTATCAGTCGGCCGACCGGATGGACCGGCTCGTGCGAAAGCACGATCGTCCAGCCCTCGGCGGCGGCGCGAGCGAAAAGTGACGCCTTGGCCAGGACCGAGTCGAGCGGAAAATCGTCGAAGGCGGTGATCCAGCGCGGGTTCGCGCTCCACGGCCGCATGCAAAGGTCGCCGAGGAAGGCGATCGTCTCGTCCCGGCCGCGGATCAGCACGCCCTGATGACCGGCTGAGTGGCCGCCGGTCGGTATGACGCTGACGCCGGGCAGGATCTCGGCTTCGCCCTCCACGATGCCACCGAGACCCAGATCGCGCACCAGACGCAGCTCCGGCTGGTCGTACGCGGCCACGAGCCGCGGGTTGTCGCCCATGGCGATCTCCCACTCCGCCAGCTGCGCCACGAAGCTGGCCCGGGGAAAGGCCAGCCCACCGTCCGCCAGCAGCACGCCGCCCGCATGATCGAAGTGGAGGTGGCTGACGGCCACGGCGTCGACGGAAGCGGGGTCGAAACCCGCCTTCTGCAGCGCCGGGACGATCCACGGTCCTTCGTAGGCCCGCATCGCCCTGACCTTGTCGCTGATCCGATCCCCGATGCCTGTTTCGACGAGCACTCGACCGGCGGGCGTCTCCACAAGGAGGCAGTTGAGCGCCTGGAGGAGGCGGTGCTGCTCGTCGATCTCCTGGGTCACCAGGTCGTTCCACATCATGCGCGGCACGACGCCCAGTAGAGCGCCCGCGTCGGAGCGGAATGTGCCGGCCTGGATGAGCGCGACTCGCGTTCCTCCGCCGAGATCGGCCGACCAGTCGACAGCATCGTTGAGCGTCGTCATTTCCTCCTCCTGGGCGCCGAGGTGGTGCGGCGACCGCGTTCGAAATCCTCGAAGAATGCCGAGGCGGTGGGCTCGGCCTGGCCCTGATACTTCGATCCCAGACCTGCCGAGCCGTAGGGTCGTTCGACCGGGCTGGACATCACCAGGAAGCTGATCTGCCCGATCTTCATGCCGAAGTAGAGCGCAATCGGCAGCTTGGCGACGTTCGACAGCTCAAGGGTGAGCTTGCCCTTCCAGCCGGGATCGACATACCCGGCGGTCGAATGGATGAGCAGACCCAGCCGTCCGAGCGACGACTTGCCCTCGAGGCGAGCCACGAGATCGTCCGGCAACTCGACCCACTCGAGCGTCTGGCCGAGCACGAACTCGCCGGGATGCAGCACGAATGCCTCGTCGTCGCCAACGGCCAAGAGCTCGGTCAGATCGGGTTGCGCCGCGCGCACGTCTATATATGGATAGCGGTTGTTGCGAAAGACCCGGAAGCTGCGGTCCAGGTGCAGGTCGACCGAGGACGGCTGCAGATCCGCCCGATCGTACGGCTCGATCTTGATACGGCCGGCCCCGATCGCGGCGGCGATGTCACGGTCGGAAAGCACGCTCACTTGACCGTCGCCCCGCTTTCGCGCTGGGCGTAGAGGTTGTCGACCTCGCGCTTCAGAGCTTCGAGGTCCTCGAAGCTCTGATACACGCTGGCGAAGCGGATGTAGGCGATCTGGTCGATGGCTCGCAGCTTCTCCATGGCCAGCCGGCCGACATCCGAGGATTCGACCTCGGAGGAGCCCGACGCTCGCAACTCGGCCTCGATCTGGTCAGCGGCGCGGTCCGCGGCGTCTTCCGCGACGGGCCGGCGCGTCAACGCCTTGCGCAGCCCCGAGGCCAGCTTCTCGCGGTCGAACTCCTGACGCAGGCCGTCGCGCTTCACGATGACCAGCCGGGGCGCTTCGATCCGCTCGTTCGTGGTGAATCGCGCCGCGCAGGCCGAGCACTCACGGCGACGCCGGATGCTTACCTCATCCAGATCGCGCGAGTCGATGACCCGGGTTTCGCGTTCGCCGCATCGCGGACAGCGCATAGGATCGGTCTCCTCCACCACGATGCCCGTGGCCTGGCGTGGAGGATATCACCGCGGATCGGCAGCCCGGACCCAATGATCGAGCGCCGCGGATCGCGGGCCGAAGAGCGCCGACCAGAGTGGCAAAGGTCGCTGAGCCGGGCCCGGTCCCGCCCAAACCCGGACGTCGTCCCTCCATGCTCTTGAGCGGCTCAGTCGCTCAGGCGCCCCGCCTCGAAGGGCCCGCCTGAGAAACCATCACGATCGTCTCGCGCCGCTGTCGAATCGCTTCGCGGGCATGAACCAGGTTGAGGTAGCCGCGCTTCACGGACGTCTCCCCTTCGCCCCAACCGACCCCGCTGATATCGGCCAGCAGCTCGCCGCCATGTGTGACCAGCTCGATCGCCCGCTGGGCGCGTTCCATGTCGGCCGCCAGGGCCGCCGCAGTGGTCGCCCACGGTCCGCTCCGACTGAGTGCCATTGCGTCCGCAATGTAGCGGCTCAGAGAGTCGCGGGCCGCAACCATTCCGGGTTCGGCGTCCTGGGGTTCGACCCTGCGGCGCCGCATCTCGTCCACGACGACAAGCAGCTCGCCCAGAAGGGTCTCGGAACGGCGAGCTATCTCGGCCGCGGCGACGCCGGATGCCGTTTCGCGCCGCGCCCGGCCACCCGCCACCACCACGCGCCATAGCAACCACAGGATGGCGGCACCCATGACGAAGAAGATCACGAGGGGTACAACGACTCTGGCTTCGGGCACGGCGTTGTCCTTCCCTTGGAAAGCGCGCCGCTAAATGTAGCGACCCGGCTCCGCCGCGACTCGCCCCAAGATGAACCCGCCGCCCTCTCCAAACGTACTACCCGAATTCGACCCGATGGGCCACCGGGCCGGCACTTGCGGCCCCCGTCGGTTGAGGTCAGGCGCCGTATCTGCGCGGTGGAATACGGCCACCGGATCCGCGCGGAGGCGGGCTCGAGATTCGACCGGCGACCCTCGCGCCCCTGGGGACCCTTGCGCCTTGACTCGGGCCCGCCTCCGGCGTCCGCTGCCACGTGTCGGACTCGCCGCCCGAGCGTGAGAGCAGCTTGATGCCGAGTACCGCAGCCGACGGGTCCAGGTCCCGCACCATGTCATAGACCGTGAGGGCCGCCACGGCCGCCGCCGTGAGCGCTTCCATCTCGACGCTGCCCGGTCCGATCGCTGCCGTTTCCACGCGGATGCGGACCACGCCGGCGGCCCGGTCGGGAACGCCGCGGACGAGCAGATCGGTCAGGGCCACGGGGTGGCATAGCGGTATCAGGTCGCTCGTGCGCTTGCCGGCCATGACGCCGGCGAGCTCGGCAACGCTGAGGACGTCGCCCTTGGGGTTCGTGCCGTCGACGATCGCGCTGAGCGTCTCGTGAGACACGGCAACTTCGGCCTCCGCGACCGCGCGCCTGGCAATCACCGGCTGTTCGGTCACGTCCGCCATGCGCGGCCTGCCCACCCGATCGACGCGCCCGCTTCGACGGCGCCCGGCCCGCGAGCCGTCCTCGAAGGCGCCTTCTCCCGGTTTCCCGTCGGAACTCATTGGGCCGTCACCTTTCGTGCTCATTGATCACCGGTCTCGTCAGAGGAGGAATCCACCGGGTCCTCAGATTCCGCAGCGGGACCTGGTAGGGCGGATGGGGCAGGTGGTGGAGGCGCTCCCGGCGGGGTCCGTCGCCCTGGAAACCGCGCCACCTGCAACAGCGGCCGCGTCGTCAGTGCCCGTTGCTCGATCCGCTCCCGGATCAGCAGCGAGACCGAGCGGCGCGTCAACAGAGCCGAGACATGCTCCCCGGCCCCAATCAACAGTCCATCCAGGCCGGACCGCTCGAGAACCTCCAGGGCTGGCCACAGATCGGACTCGCCGAGCGCCCAGGGCACGCTTCCAACTGGGACCATCGCCTGCTCGGTCCGCATCATCGGCCAGCTGCGCCGCGGTATGCGCTTTATCTGGGACGTCCCGATCAACCCGAGGAGCTCCTCACCGCGCTCCACCAGCGCGGCGCCGCCGAGCCTATCGCCCAGGTACTCGCCGGCGAAAACGTCCAGGGTCAGCTGGGGCGGGATTCGCGCCGGATCCGAGTCCGCCGCGTCCGAGACCCGGGCGCCCGCGATCAGGCCCTGCAAGAACAGTCGGCGATCGAGAATTCGACTCGAACCCACGAGCATCCATCCGGCGACTATGAGCGCCAGCCCGGGCCAGAGGTCCACGAAGACCACCACACCGGCGCCGAGGGCAATGATGCCGCCGCCGACGATCCGACCGACCCGGCTTGCGACCCTCGTCGCGACCTCGTCGCGCCCGGATCTTGCCCAGACGATTGCGTGGACGATCCGAGCTCCGTCCATCGGATAGCCGGGGATCAGGTTCGTCACCACCAGGAAGAGATTGAACAGGGCCAGCACTTCGGCCACGAAGCTCACGGCCGCGACGCTGTCCGGAACGGTGTTCGAGTTGCCCCAGCCAACTTCCGCCACCGCGGCAATGCTGCCGAACACCAGCATCAGAACGATGCTGGCGAACGGCCCCGCCAGCGCAGCCCTGAGTTCCTGACCCCAGGTGAGAGGCCGCGTTTCCATCAAGTACGAGCCGCCCAGGAGTTGAATGACGACCACGCTGCCACCTATGCCGTTGCGCCGCGCAACCGCGACGTGGGCCAGCTCGTGGACGGCCACCGAGAAGAAGACCAAAACAGCGCTGGCGATCGCCGAGCCCCAACCCCAGGCCGCCTCGCCGCCCGTGCTCGCTTGGGCCGCGAGTCCCTCGCCGAGGACCACGGTCATGAGTGCCAGAAGGAGTATCCACGTCCAATGGGCCCGGATCTCGGTCCCGAACATACGGCCCAGAGGGAACCCGGAGTTCATTGCGAGCCGCCGGGCGGGATCGGCGACGGAGACGCAGGCCCTGACGCCGGGGCGAACGACGCACGCCCCGCGATTCGGGCCGCCGCAAAGACAACGATCAGGGCCAGGCCCAGCACCGCTGCCGCAATCGCAACACTTGTCTCGGACCAGAACTGATCGGGAAACAGCTGGACAAGCTTCTCCGACCGGACGTCGAACATATACGTGCCCGGCGCGAAGAAGATCTGGTGGAACAGCAGGAAGGCCTGGTCGAAGAAGAGCGCGAAGGCAAGCCCGACCACCACGACGCCGCCGGCGAGCACTTTCCCGCCGGCCTCCACCGCCTGCCAGAACCACCGAGCGCCCCGGCTGGCCAGTCCGATCGCCACCAGGATCACCGCGGCGATCAGCGCCACCAGTCCGAGGTTCAAGAGCACATTGCGGACGTCGGCCATGTGACTGCGTTCCCCGGCATCCAGAACGGGCGCCGCCGCCCCCGGGAACGTGTAGTCGAACGTGGGCGGGCCGAACACCAGATCGGACAGGATGCTGCCCGTAACCTGGCTCACCTGAGTGGGCGTGTACCCGGTCAGATTGGCCACGCCACTTCTGTCCTGATCGAGGCCCACCCAAACGGGGTTGAGAAACAAGAGCACGGCCACCGCCACGGCCACACACGGCGTGGCAATCACCACGAGGACGGCGCTCAGCGCCCGGACAAACGGGGGTATCACACGTCAATCGTACCGCTCCGAGGGGACAGAGCCCTGGCCCGCCCCCGGCGCACCGGCGATTCGCGGCGCGTGATCGACGGATCCGGGCTCAGCCCGCCGAAACGCTCAGCGCGGCGGCCTCGCGCCGGATGATCTCCCAGACCCTATCGACGTCCGCATCTTCCGTTCGCAGGTTGGCCAGCGCCACGCGAATCACGAACCGACCCCGCAGACGAGTGTGCGACAGGAAGACTTCGCCGGTCTTGTTGATGGCGTCCATGAGGGCGACATTCGCCCGGTCGAGTTCTTCGGCAATCTGAGGCTCGTCCTCCCGGCCAATCAGCGAATCGGGCCGATAGCGGAAGCAGATCGTGGAGAACGGCACCGGTGCCAGGCGTTCGAAGTCGGCCGCCCGATCGATCCAGCGGCTGAAACGCTCGCCCAACTCGAGGTGATAGGAGATCCTTCTCCGCAGACCTTCGATGCCGAAGTAGCGGAGCAGCATCCACAGCTTTAGCGCCCGGAAGCGCCGGCCCAGGGTGGGCGTGTACTCGTTGTAGTCGCGGATCGGCCCTTCACGATCGAGGGTGCGCAGGTACTCCGGCACGAGGCTGAAGGCGTCACGAAGAACCGGCATTCGAGTCGTCAGCAGGACCGACGCGTCCACAGGCGAGAAGAACCATTTGTGCGGGTTCGTGACCACCGAATCCGCCCGCTCCCAGCCGTCGAACTGACCGCGGCGTGCCGGGATCAGAGCCACCGCGCCGGCGTGAGCGGCATCTACATGCAGCCAGATGCCTTCGCGGGCCGCGACGTCCGCCATGCCCGGGATGGGATCGATGGAGGTGGTGGATGTGGTTCCGATCGTGCCCACCAGCGCGATCGGCCGCACGCCGGCCTTCTTGTCTCTTGCGATTGCCTCCTCGAGGGCGTCGAGCCTCAGCTCGAAGCGATCGTTCGTCGGGATCTTCGTCAGTCCCGCCCGCCCGAGACCAAGCGTCATGGCGGCCTTTTCGATCGACGAGTGAGCCTCTTCCGAAGCGTACACCCGCAGTCGGGGCACTTCCGGCCGGCCGGGCAACCCCTCCGCGGCCGCTTCAATGCCCGCCGCCTGCCGGGCCGCGGCGAGAGCCAGGAGCGACGACGTTGAGGCGGTGTCGGTCAGCAGGCCGTCGAACGCCGCCGGCAGCCCGAGCGCCTGTCGGAACCAGTCGACCACGACTTCCTCGAGTTCGGTTCCGGCGGGGCTGGTGCGCCACAACATGACGTTCGAATTGAGGACCGCGGTCAGCATCTCGCCGATGATCCCGGGCCCGGACGCGGCGCTGCTGAAGTAGGCGAGGAAGCGCGGGTGCTGCCAGTGAGTGATGTTCGGCTCGATCAGGCGCTGGTAGTCCGCGAGGATCGTCTCTATCGGCTCGGGCGACTCGGGCGGTGCGGCCGGGAATTGCGGCCGCAGCCAGCCGGGCTCGATTGCCGGCAGGACGTCCCTCTCCCCTACTCCCTCGAGGTAGTCGGCCATGATGTCGACGGCGGCGTGCGCTGCTGCCCGAAAGTCCTCCGGCGCCATGTCGCCGACGCCGGATCGCTGCTGCACGTCCAGCATTCCAGCTTCGGGGCCGCGTTTCGCGTCGCGGCCGCCCAGTTCATCCACGATCGTCACTCGTCCAGGGTTCAGCCGGCCGGTTCGGCCGGCCATCCGCGGTCGAGTTTACCCTGGCACGTCCGATGGGCCCGTGTCCGCCGCTGGCGCGCCGCAGATCGCCGTTCAGACGAGGCCCCCGGCGTCACTCCTACCCAAAAAGAAGAACCGGGTCGCGTCGTCCGCGACCCGGTTCAGATTCCCCTCTTATGACCGTTAGAGGCTCTTGCCGATCGTGCTCAGGATCGTGTTGATCTGGCCACTGAGGAACATCAGGGCTGTGATTGCCAGAATGGCGATGAGGGCGAGGATCAGGGCGTACTCTGCGAGGCCCTGGCCTTCAGTCTTGCGAAGAAACATGTGACACCTCTATGAGTCCTTAGCCAAAAGCGGCCTACCCGAACAGTGGAGCCTTGCACAGCCGGTGGCAATAGCACTTCGGGGCCTTCCTGGTCGGCCAACTGCCGGGCCCAAGCTGGTCGCCGCAGCGGACACCGCCGCCGGAGGACGGTTTGCGTTCGACAACGGTCAGCGGCACCACGCTAGAGGATCGAGAACCAGTCGCGGATGCCCGACGGCCAGCCGCCCGCATCGGAGACCTCCAACGAGTGAGATAGGAGGCCGTCGATTTGCCGCTCGAGGTCGGCCCCGGCGTTGCCTCCGGGGCCCGTTGACACTTGGGAAGATGGTCGGGGCGGAGCGATTCGAACGCTCGGCCTCCTGAACCCCATT
>Ga0182021_10000344_pt1 | contig 48247 bp, 49 predicted proteins | sample 612E3MmetaG_FD_120493 | JGI IMG/M metagenome (GOLD analysis project Ga0182021, IMG submission 120493) | Permafrost microbial communities from Stordalen Mire, Sweden - 612E3M metaG (Illumina Assembly) | ecosystem: Environmental > Terrestrial > Soil > Wetlands > Permafrost | place: Sweden... | reverse complement strand
GCTTTTCTGATAGCATTTCTAACGTCCGTTGCTTTGGCAATTCCAACTCCGACTTTCCCTTTTCTGTCTCCCACAACAACCAGCGCGGAAAATCTGATTTGATTTCCACCTTTGGTTTTCTTGCTGATTCTATTAATTTGAACAACCGTTTCTTCAAACTCCTTGGCCGGTCCTTCAAAATTGTTATTTCTATTTCTTGAAAATCCCATATTAGAACGTAAGACCCCCCTTCCTGGCTCCATCGGCGACGGCTTTAACGCGTCCGTGATACATAAATCCGTTTCTGTCAAAAACTACAGTTTTAATCTTTTTTGCAATTGCTTTCTTGGCAATTTCTTCACCGACCTGAGAGGCGATCATCGTTTTGGTCATTTTGGCTTCTTTCTTAATTTTAAGATCCGAGTAGGAAATAAGAGTTTTTCCGTCCTCATCATTTATGATTTGGCCATAAATATGAGTATTGGACCTAAAAACCGAAAGCCTGGGCCGTGCCGCGTTTCCAATAATCTTGGCACGGACTCTTCTTTTCCTTTGATTGTATCTTTTTGCTTTTATTTCTTTACTTCTCATATTTATGTTAGGCTGCCGGGCCGGCTTTTGCGGCGGCTGCTTTACCTGCCTTTCTCCTGATTATTTCATCGACATATTTTATTCCTTTACCTTTGTAGGGTTCAGGGGGTCTGACACCGCGGACATTGGCGGCAATCTGCCCCACTACTTCACGGTTTATCCCCTCAATTGTGATAAATGTTTTTTCAACCTTAAATGTTATCCCGTCCGGTGCTTCAACTTTAACCGGATGATTATAACCTACAGTCAGCGATATCGTTTTTCCCATCGCTTCGGCCTTAAAACCTGTTCCTACAAGTTCCAGTTTCTTGATCCAACCCTCTGTCACTCCCTTAATATCATTATTAATAAGCGCCCTGGTTGTGCCAAAAAGTGACATTATATATTTTCCGCTTCCTTTAGCACTCACTTGCACTTTCCCGTCTTTTACCTCCACTGCTATCTCCGGAGGAAAATGTTTTTCCAAAGTACCTTTCGGCCCTGTTATTTTAACTGTATGGCCGTTAACTTCTACCGTTACGCCTGCTGGAATTATTACCGGTTGTTTTCCGATTTTACTCATATGATTATGACCAGATTTGGGCGATAATCTCGCCACCCACCCTACCCTTTACGGCTTCTTTCGATGAAATGACCCCTTTGGGGGAAGTCAAAAGATAAGTTGACGGACCTTTTTTCTTATCAATTTCGTCAGCACCCATATAAATTCTTAAACCGGGTTTGGAGACAAGCTTTAGATTCATGATTACAGGTTTTTTGTTCTTGAAAGCTAAAGAGACGGTTAAAATATCTTTTTCCTTTTTAACCGTATCGAGAAAACCTAATTTCTTTAGAGCTTCCGCGACAGCCACCACTTGCTTTTCAGATTTAATTTCAACGGTTTTGTTTTTAGCCATAGCCGCATTTTTTATTCTTATTAAAAAGTCTCCGATTGAATAATTAGTTACCATGATGCCTTTCTAACTCCCGGGATTTCACCCTTAAGAGCGTATTCTCTGAAACATAGTCTGCAAATCCCAAACCTGCGAAGATATCCACGAGACCTCCCGCAAATTTTGCATCTGTTATGGTATCTCACCTTGAACTTTAACTTTTTTGTCTCTCTAACTTCCTTTGCTGTTGTACTCATTTTTTAGTTTCCTCCTTAACAAACGGGCAACCCAAGAGTTCCAAAAGTCTTTTTGACTTTTCAGGATCTTTAGCACTTGTAACAATCGTAATTTCCAGCCCATGGGCGGCGGCGGCCTTACTTGGATCAATTTCGGGAAAAACCGTATGCTCTTCAAATCCTAAAGTATAGTTTCCCATTTTATCAAAAGATTTCAAAGATATTCCTCTAAAATCCCTAAGTCGGGGAAGAGCTATCGAAAAGAGCCTATCCAAAAACGAATACATCCGTTCACCTCTCAGAGTGACACTAAGCCCAACCGGCATACCCGCCCTGAGGTTGAAACTTGCAATTGATACTCTGGCACTACGAATTGACGGAGCCTGACCTGTAATTGCCGCTATGTCGCGCTTTAGATTGTCCATCTGTTGCTGATTCTTGGCCGCGGCCCCGACTCCCATGTTTATGACGACCTTAACAGGCTTTGGAATCGCCAGGCTGTTTTTGATAGCAAACTCTTTCGCGAGAGTCCCCTTTACCTCTTTTTCAAATTTTTCCTGTAATCTGGATGTCATTTTGTATCAATTTCCTTTCCGCACTTTTTACAAATCCGGACTTTTTCACTGCCGGCAAGTTTAAAACCAACTCGTGTCATTTTTTTGCATTTGGGACAAATCAAAGCGATCTTGCCAAAGCCCAAAGGTCTTGGAATCGGATAGATTCCGCCTTTTACATCACCAAAGCCCTTGACGTGCTTTTTGTAAATATTTACGTCGGGAATCATGGCCTTCATTTCTTCTAAAAGGATTTTTTCAATCTTGCCCTCACGTCCTTTATCCTTTCCCGCCGTTATTTTAACTGTGTCTCCAATTTTAAATTTAATCATATTTAGACTACTTCCCGTGCTAACGACGCAATTTTGTTGTATCCGGCTTCTTTAACTTCTCTTGCTATCGGCCCTAAAATCCTGGTTCCGCGAGGTAGCCCCTGTTTATCTATAACTACACCCGCATTATCGTCAAACCTGACGTAGCTTCCGTCTTTCCTGCCAACTTCCTTACGGGTTCTGACAATCAAAACTTTGACTTTTTCGTGATCTGCAACAATTCCGGCAGGGTCCGCCCCTTTTACGACTCCCAAAACCACGTCACCCAAGGTGGCAAACCTTCCAACTCTTCCGGGAACGCCGATTATCATAATCCTCTTAGCTCCGCAGTTGTCCGCCGGCACCATCATTGTTCTTAGTTGCAACATTATACTTTCTCGGAAGAGGCACTCTTGGTTCCCCTTCCGACTTTCCCTCCTTTCTCAGACACAACCTCAATAATTTTCCATTTCTTTGATTTCGAGTAGGGCCGTGAGTCGGCAAATTTAACCTGATCCCCGACTTTCACACCGATTTCGTCGTGAACCTGGTATTTTGTTATTCTTTTCAGCCTTTTTTTGTAAAGCGGGTGAATGGTCATCCTCTCGACTGCAACAGTCGCCGTCTTGGCAGTTTTGGTTGCAATTACGTGTCCGATAAATATTTTCATAATTTTTATTTGGCTTTGACCTCTTTAGGTTGCATTTTCTCCAATATTTCCTTTTCCTTGATTAAAGTCAGTATTTTAGCAACTTCGCTTCTTAAATTCCTGTGCAATTTGAGATTCTTCTCTTTCCCGCCCAAAATCTCCATTTTCTTTTTGGTTGCTTCTAAACCTTTATCGGACGCCATCTTAACCAGTTCTTTGACCGTTTTTCCTTTTAAATCGTTGTAATCTTTTCTTTTCATATTATTACTCCTGTTCCCTACTGACTATTTTTATATCAATCGGTAATTTTGCCGAAGCTTTTCTAAAAGCCTCTTTAACAATCAAAGGGTCTGCTCCGGCGACCTCAAAAAGAATCATTCCGGGCCGAACAACCGCAACATAAGTGGAAATGTCGCCCTTTCCTCCACCCATTCTTTTTCCGGCAGGTCTTGCCGTAATCGGCTTATCCGGAAAAACTCTTACCCAGACTCTTCCGCCTTTTTTAAGACCGTGTGTAATTGTACGTCTTGCTGCTTCAATTTGTGCGGAAGTAACCCATGCCACTTCCTGTGCCTTCATCGCAATATCTCCAAAGGAGATTACGCTGCCACGGGTCGCTACACCGTGCCTCCTGCCCCTAAATTCCTTTATGTATTTTCTTCTTTTTGGTTGTAACATATTAATTAATTTTTAATTAAACTTCCGGCTTCTTGTGAATCCAAACCTTGACTCCGACATAACCTCTTTGGAGAAGCGCCGGAACTTGGGAATAATCGACTATTTCTCTTAGGGTTTGTGTCGGAACTGACCCCTGATGAAATTTTTCAACCCTGGAAATTTCCGCCCCGTTAATACGGCCTCCGATAACTACCTTAACTCCTAAGGCACCCGACGCCATTACTCTCTCCATGGCTTTTTGGGTAGCACGCCTATGGGGAATCCTCCGTTCCATTTCCCCGGCGATTCTTTCCGCGACTAAATATGCCGAAAGTTCGGGATTTTTTACCTCATTTATTCGAATATCGATTTTGAGATCTTTAATGGTTTTCTTCCTGACCTTACTCATGATATCCAAAATATACTTTTTAACGTCCTCTATTCCCGTTCCGCCGCGACCGATAACAACTCCCGGCCTACTGACTGTAATAATTACCACCATGCTTTTGGGCAATCTTTCAATTTCGACTCCGGTTATCCCCGCTAATTTCAGTTTTTGGGTAAGGCCTTTCCTAATTCTTATATCCTCGATCAGGAAATCTTTAAAATTTCCCGAATCCCCAAACCACCTTGATTTCCAAGGAAGAAAATGGCCTATTCTTATACCGATTGGATTAACTTTTTGTCCCATTTATTTAGATTTTGTTTCTCCTTTCTTTTTCTCATCTTTTTTGTTCTCTATTTTCTCTGTTTTAACGTCTGTTTTTGGTTTTTCCTCTTTGGAATTTGTTTGCGGTTTAGTACTTGGTTCTTGTGATTTAATTGTCGTTAATATTACTCTGATATGGCTCATTCTTCTTTTGAAAGGGTGCCACATTCCACGGCTGGCCGCTTTTCCCCTTTTAAGCCTTGGGCCTTCACCTATCTGGATTTCTTTAAATATTAAATCTGTTTCGCTTACTCCGGCATTTTTTGCGGAGGTAATGGCACTTTTTATAACCTTTGCCAATTCGGCGCCGGCCCTTTTTTGGACAAAAGGCAGCTTATCGACCGCCTCTGCCGGTTTCATCTTCTTGATTACAGCCACTACCAGTCTGATTTTTCTCGGGCTCATCAAAAGATATTTTTGTGTTGCCTTAAATTCCTTTTTCATAGATTAAGTCTTTTCCAAAGTACGCTTAACAATTTCTCCGTGTCCTCTGAATGTCCTTGTGGGCGAAAATTCACCCAACGCATGTCCAACCATATCTTCGGTTATGAAAACGTCAATAAAAACGTGCCCGTTGTGAACCTGAAAATATTTACCGACAAATTCAGGCGAGATCTGACATCTTCTTGACCACGTTTTAATAGGACTTTCTTTAAGTCCCATTCCTTTTTCAAGTTTTTTAACTAGTATCGGGTCTACATACGGACCCTTTTTAGAACTTCTACTCATATAATTAGCCTAAAATGGCTTTACCTCCTCTTCTCTGAACTATTACTCTATTAGAATATTTCTTTTTATTCCTGGTCTTGCCTACCGCGCGTTTTCCGTAGACAGTTTTTGGATATTTCATTCCAACGCCGCTTCTGCCCTCTCCACCCCCATGCGGATGAGAGTGCGGATTCATTGCTACTCCACGGACAGATGGGCGGATTCCCATGTGTCTAACCCTACCGGCTTTATGTATTACTTCGTGCTTAGCATCAACATTTCCAACCTGTCCTATTTCAGCCAAACATTCCGGATCAAACCGCCTGATTTCTCCCGACGGAAGTTTGACTAAAACCCAAGCGTCTTCTTTTCCAAAAACTACGGCCGCGCTTCCCGCTCCCTTGACCATTTGACCACCTTTACCTTTAGCTATTTCAATATTGTGGATTGGGGTTCCCACGGGAATAGCTTTGAGAGACATCGCATTCCCCGCTTCAACCGGTGCTACTTCGGAAGCTATAACTTTAGCTCCGACCTTAAGTCCGAGTGGGCACAAGATATAGCGTCTTTCACCATCTTCGTATAATATCAAAGCCAGCTCCGCATTTCTATTGGGATCGTATTCAACCGCAATAACCTTTCCCCAAACATCTTTTTTGTCCCTTTTGGTGTCTATTAAACGTAAATACCTTTTCTCACGTCCGCCCTGATGCCTTACGGTAACCCTACCGCGGACCCTACCGGATTGTTTTGGTAATATAGTTTTAAGTTTTTTCACTTGGATTTCCCTTCATCAAAAACGCTTATTTTATCCCCCTCTTTCAATGTAACAATCGCCTTTTTGCCGGCTTTAACTGAAAAATTCCTTCCCCTCGCGTTCCTACCCTTTTCTCCGCCGGTTTTTATAGTTCTTACTTTAATTACCTTTACACCGAAAATCCTAGCAATTTCCACCGCAATTCTTTTCTTATCCATTCTGGGCTCCACATGGAAAGTGTAATTACCCAACTTGGCTGCCTTTAAACTTTTTTCTGTAAAAACAGGTTTTATAATCATTTGGATTTAGTTTCTTTCCTAACTACCTCACTTTTCGCCTTGGTTTCAGCCTTCTTGGCAAAAATATCGGAATCAATTACAATCATTCCTCCGTTGAAAATATCGTAGGCATTCGCATTTTTCCAAAAAATGGCATTGGCCAACTTAAGGTTTCTAAAAAACTTAACTACATTTTTGGCTTCATCTGAAAGAACAAAAGTGAACCTTTTTTCTCCAGTTATCTTTTCCAAAGCTTTTGCCAGATCAGCAACTGCCTTGGTTTTGTCGATTTTTGAAATTCCCGTTACGAAAGCTATCTTTCCGTCATCAGCTTTTACGGAATAAGCAAAAATTCTGGCGCGGGCCTTCATCTTGCCTGATAATGTCAAAATTCTTCGAATAGGTCTCGGACCGAGAGCAACTCCTCCTCCAACATAAAGGTTGGCACGGCGGCTGCCGTGACGCGCTCCACCTGTTCCTTTTTGTTTGTAAATTTTTTTGGTGGTTCTATTGATCTCCGATCTCGTCTTAGTTTTTCTTAAGCCCACATGACCTCTTTCTTCAAAAACATGTACCGCCTGAGCCAAGAGGGCAAGATTTACCTTTTGGCTAAATTCTTTGGGAAGAGATTCTTCCCCGGTTTTTACTCCTTTGACTGAAAATATTTGTGCTTTCATAGTTATTCTTTTGGTGCCTCTGTGACAGGTGCGACTGCGGGAGCCGGCTTACCCGCCGTAGCGGAAGCAGAGGCGGATCCTCCGATCTTGGCTTCTGCCCCCTCAACCACCTGGGCCACAACCTCATGCTCAAGTTCTTTCAAGCTTCCGGACTTAATTTTCCTCACAGAAACCAAAGACCCGGGGTTTCCCGGGACTTGACCTGAAATTTCGATTTCGCCACTTTCGGAATTAATTGAAATTATATGCAAATTTTTAACCGTTACCTGTTCGCCGCCCATTCTTCCCGCCATTCTTTTACCCTTATAAACACGGCCCGGAGTCGTAGTTTGCCCTATAGAACCGGGGGCGCGTTCCCTGTCGGACTGACCGTGGGTCCTGGGTCCTCCGTGAAAGTGATGTCTCTTAACTACACCCGCAAATCCTTTGCCTTTTGAAACACCGGTTACGGCTACAATATCTCCCACATTAAAAATGTCGGCGACTTTTATCTGGTCTCCGACTTTAAGTTCCGGTTCTTCATTTGTTCTTATTTCTTTTATGTAGCGTGGAAAATTGGTTGTTTTTATTTCCGGGTTTTTTGATTTAGTGAGATGGCCTTGAAGAGGTTTTGAAGTATTTTTAGCTCTTTTGGAGGAAAAACCGAGTTGGACCCCCCAATAACCATCTGGGTCCATCTTCTTGATTTGAGTCACGGTACAGGGACCCGCAGTTACTTTGGTAACGGGAATTCTAAAGCCTTCAACAAAGGTTTGCGAACTGACTCCTTTTGAACCTAATATAGTATTAATCATTTTGGTTTTGGAGCGAAGTCGGGGACAATTCCGACTCGCCATTAAACAACAAAAAAGGCGCCTTCAAAGGCGCCTAGGAAGGCTCCAGTGAAGATTAACCGTGGCTAATTGTTATCATAACCACTTGCATGTTACGGAGGCTATTATAACAAACGAAGATATATTAAGCAAGCCTTCTTAATATTTCACCGGCATATTCTTTCTGGACGATTTGCTCAGCCTTTTTCCAATCTGTTTCGGGGGATCCGGGAAGGTTTGCTTCCTGCCTTTTTTTGAACAGTTCAAAAGCGGTCTTTGCCACCCGACTGCCACAACCTTCGGCCTCATCGAAGGCCAAAATTTTCATCGCATACCCCATTGCCCATGACGGGTAGGTAGTTTCCTTCATGCTTATTTAAAATTAGAACATTTTCTGTCTTAAATAAATAGGAAAGATAAGCGTTTTTGAGGTATCATAGCCATATGATATTAATTACGGGTGCAAACGGATTTATCGGGAGCCATCTTACTCCACTAATTAGGAGAAAATATAAGAATGAAGAAATATTTTGCCTTAATCAGCCAAAATTTGATTTGGTAACCGGCAAAAACCTGGATAAAATTCCACAAAACCCAAGATTAATTATTCATTTGGCGGCGGCAACAGATACTGCAAAAAGTGACCAAAGATGCAACACCATCGGAACCAAAAATCTGATTGATTCCCTATCAAAAATCGGTCCGGAAACACATTTTATTTTTACGAGTTCCCAGGCGGTTTTTTCGGATAGACACAATACAGATAAACCGATAGACGAAAAAACAAAACCGGCAACAAATGACAGATACGGAAAAACAAAACTTGAAGCCGAGAAAATTCTTTTAGAAGCCGCGAAAAAGAAAAAATTTAAATTGACGATAATAAGATTGTCTACAGTTTGGGGAGAAAATCCAAGAAAAAATAGTTTTCTAAATTTTTTGAGAGATTTAGTTGACAAAAATTCACTGTTTTCAAGGCTAAATTGGCCCGGAAAAGTCGGTTTAATAAATGTTGATGATGCCGCAAATTTTATTTTAAAATCTGCGTCATCCAATCATCAAACGCTAAAAATAATTTCAATCGCCGCCGAAAATTTAACTCTGGCGGAAATTTTTAAAATTTTAACTGAAAGTAAAGGTAAAAAATATAATCAGATCAAAATTCCTGGTTTTATTTGGAGTCTGGCCAAAATATTAAGACCATATATGAAGTATTTCGAACCAATTTTACCCGCCAATATTTATAACTACTTCTGGCGTGCTTCAATTGTTGTTGATAGTCCCCTCTGGTGCAAAATAAATACCAAGGGAGTCAAATTTAACTGAGAAGATAATCCCATCCCGGTTGCCAGGAGTGGGTTTTGCGCCAATCTTCGGCAAAAGCCTGATCCCAGGTTTTACCTTTAAGAAGAACGTCGAGAGCCAGCTGAGGCGCTTTGTGGGCAACAATTGCGACGCTTTTTCCGTCATAATTTTTCTTTAGAAAGTCCAGAAAATCAGCGATTCTCGTTTTTACATCCTCGTAACTTTCTCCATTCGGGAATTTTTCAGTTATATGGGTTTCCTGCATCGGCTCAACAATTTCGGACAGCTTTCCGTTAAAATCTCCATAATTACATTCCCTAAGACGATTATCGGAAACGATTGGAGTGATTCCCTTAAAGGTTAAATTAGCCGAATATACGGCTCTTTTTAGGTCAGAACAAAACACAATATCAAATTTATTATCCTTTATCTGATCTTTAAGGGCAATTGATTGCTCAACTCCATTTGGAGAGATATCTACATCTTTCCAACCCGAAGAAATATTCTGTTCGTTATCAAATGTGGTTCCGTGAACAAAATAAGTGATTTCGACTGACATAAGTGATTTATACCAAACTAGTCTTAGTTCCGCAAGCAACACCGATCTTCACAACCCTTGTAAACAGACATATAATTCACCATGGCAAAAAAGGGTGTAGTTACCGACTTATTTGACGATTCCGACGAATCTGAAGAAGTGTGGAACCATATAATGAAACAGCATGGGCTCGACGTTGATACAATTGGAAAACCGGACGCTCCCCTTCATGATTTTAGTGTAATTGACACCGCAGAAGCTGAAATACATCTACTTCAAAACGCTTATAATAGACACTTAACTGTTAAGCAAACACTTCGATTAATATTGGAGGGCCGAATCTTAATAGAAAATCAGAGAAGTAAAGGAAAAGAACAATAGGAATTACATCTTAATCTCGATACTTACTCCTGCCGGAAGGTCTAAGTTACCAAGAGAATCAACTGTACGCGGGGACGGGTCGATAATATCAATTAACCTTTTGTGCACCAAAACTTCATAATGTTCCTGAGCGTCCTTGTCTGTAAATGGAGATTCCTTGATGGCCATCATTGTCCTATTGGTAGGAAGTGGTATGGGACCGATTATTTTCGCACCAGTAGCTAAAGCGGTATCGATTATCTTTGCTGCCGCCTCGTCCAGGACTCTGTGATCGTAACTTTTGAGTTTTACTCTAAGTCTTGAGCTTGCCATCTAGGTTAATGTACTTAAGCGATTATCTTTGTGATTACACCGTCGCCAACTGTGTGTCCGCCCTCACGAATTGCAAATCTGAATCCTTCCTCCATGGCTACGGGAGAAATAAGTTTGATCTTCATCTTGGCATTGTCTCCGGGCATAACCATCTCAATTCCTTCGGGAAGAGTGGCCTCACCTGTAATATCGGCTGTCTTGATATAGAACTGGGGCTTGTAGCCTGTGAAGAACGGTGTGTGGCGTCCGCCTTCCTCTTTGCTCAAAATATAAACTTCTGCTTCGAACTCTGTGTGAGGGGTTAAGGAACCCGGCTTGCAAAGAACCTGACCGCGCTCGACTTGGTCCTTTTCAATTCCGCGAAGAAGTACTCCGATGTTATCGCCCGCCATAGCTTCATCGAGTGTTTTTCTGAACATCTCAAGTCCGGTTACGACTGACTTTTGTGTAGCCTTAAGACCTACAATTTCGACTTCTTCGTTAACCTTAATCTTGCCGCGATCCACACGTCCTGTAACGACCGTACCGCGGCCCTGGATGGTAAAGACGTCCTCTATAGCCATTAAGAAAGGTTTGTCGATTTCGCGCACGGGATCGGGAATGTAACTATCAACCGCATCCATAAGTTCCTGAATCTTCTTTTCGGCTTCAGGGTCGCCTTCAACGGCTTTCAAGGCACTTCCGCGAATCACAGGCACTTCGTCTCCCGGATAACCGTATTTCTTAAGAAGCTCCCTGACATCAGCCTCGACCAAATCAATAAGCTCAACATCATCAACCATGTCACATTTATTGAGGAAGACTACAATCGCCGGAACGTTAACCTGTTTGGCTAAAATTACGTGTTCACGAGTTTGGGGCATCGGACCATCAGCTGCGGAAACAACCAAAATAGCGCCGTCCATTTGAGCGGCACCTGTAATCATGTTCTTAATATAATCTGCATGACCCGGGGCATCGATGTGGGCATAGTGGCGTTTCTTGGTTTCATATTCCTGATGGGAAAGATTAATAGTAACTCCTCTTTCTCTTTCTTCCGGAGCACTATCAATATCTTCGTATTTCTTGGCAACTGCCAAACCTTGTTTGGCCAAAACCATGGTGATAGCTGAAGTTAAAGTGGTCTTGCCGTGGTCAACATGGCCAATTGTGCCGATATTGACGTGCGGTTTTGTTCTCTCGTAGTGTTTTTTAGCTTCTCCTGCCATAGGTGTACAAGTGACTATTATATCCGAGCCTGATCATGCGTGTCAAGGGTTAGTTGCCACGAGCCATTGTAATTTTTCCGGCTTTGGCAACAACTGTGTCGGAGATATTTTTCGGTACTTCCTCGTAGTGTGATGGTTCCATATAATAACTGGCGCGGCCCTGGGTAAGAGATCTTAATTTGGTGGCATATCCTGAAAGTTCGGCCAAGGGCGCCTGGGCATTTATTACAGTCATCATTCCGCGTTTTTCCGTTCCGGAAACCTGGGCACGTTTAGAAGATAAGTCGCCGATTACATCTCCCATAAATTCATCCGGTGTACTAACTTCAACTTTCATGATTGGCTCAAGAAGAATCGGGTCGCTATTTTTAAACGCATCTTCAAGCGCCATCGAACCGGCAATCTTAAAGGCAATTTCGCTTGAATCAACTTCGTGGAAGCTTCCGTCATAAACCACAGCTCTCATGTCAACCATTGGAAATCCCGCCATAACTCCGTTTTCCATCTTTTCTTTAATACCTTTCTCAATCGGAGAAATATATTCATTAGGAATAGCCCCACCCTTAATCTCACTCTTAAATTCAAAACCTTCGCCACGGCCCATCGGTTCAAGACGGATAAGACAATGTCCGTACTGTCCGCGGCCTCCGGTCTGACGGATATATTTACCTTCTCCCTGTCCAATCTTTTTAACCGTTTCTTTATAAGCAACCTGGGGTGCCCCTGTTGTCGCAAGAACGTTAAATTCACGCTTCATGCGGTCTACGAGAACTTCTAGTTGGAGTTCTCCCATTCCGGAAATAATGGTCTGACCTGTTTCGGGATTACTCTTAATTCTGAAGGTTGGATCTTCATCGGAAAGTTTTGAAAGGGCCAGCCCCATTTTCTCCTGGTCGGATTTTGTAGCGGGTTCAATGGCGAGTGAAATAACAGGCTCAGGGAAATTAATTGACTCCAAAACGATTGGATGGGCCGGGTCGCAAAGAGTATTGCCGGTTGTTGTATCTTTTATTCCGACAACAGCCACAATTTCTCCGGCATAGGCGGTTTCAATAAGTTCCCTCTGGTCAGCATGAAGAAGAACCAGTTTCCCGATCCTTTCGTGCTTTTGTTCACTGGAATTGTAAACCTGCTGTCCGGCCGAAAGAGTTCCCGAATAAATTCTGACGTAAACAAGTCGGCCTACGTGAGGGTCGGTCATAACTTTGAAAGCCAGACCGGAAAATGGCGCTTCATTTTTTCTCTCACGGGAGGTTTTCTCCTCTGTTTTGGGGTCAATTCCTTCAACAGGCGGAAGGTCGAGTGGAGAAGGTAAATATTCTACAACTCCATCAAGAAGCATTTGACTTTCTGCGGTTCTGTTGTCCCCACCAAAAATCGGGAAGAATTTCCCGGCAATAACTCCTTTACGGATTGCCCTTTTAAGAATAACTTCTTCAATCTCCTTACCTTCCAGGAAAAAATTCAAGGCTTCATCGTCGAATTCGCAAGCTCTTTCCAGAAGTTCCTGACGGTATTTCTTCACGCTTTCGGCAACCTCGGCCGGAATTTCTTCCTCGGTTAGTTGATGATCGGCAACATCCTTATAGGTGAAGGCTCTCATTTTAATTAAATCGACGACGCCGCGGTGCTCGTGTTCCTGACCGATAGGAACTATAACAGGCGCGGCATTTGCACCAAGACGTTCGCGGATAGATTTAATGGATTCTTCAAAATTGGCGCCAATCAGATTTAATTTGTTGAGAACACAAATTCTCGGAACGTTATATTTATCGGCCTGCCTCCAAACGGTTTCCGATTGGGATTCGACTCCGGTACGCCCATCAAAAACCATTAAAGCTCCATCCAAGACTCTGAGAGAACGTTCGACCTCAGCAGTGAAATCAATGTGGCCGGGGGTATCAATAATATTTATTCTGTAATGACCCGCCTCAACTGAAGTATTTTTCTTTAAGTCCCAAAAAGTAGTTATGGCTGCAGAAACGATTGTGATTCCGCGCTCGCGTTCCTGAGCCATCCAGTCGGTAACGGTTGTGCCTTCATCAACAGAACCTTGTTTATAAGTTCTACCCGTTTCAAAAAGAAGCCTTTCCGTAGTTGTGGTTTTACCTGCATCGATATGGGCAATAATGCCGATATTTCGGATCTTTTCATAGGAAACATTACGGTCTTTTGTCGCCGTCATAACTATTGCTGCTTTTTTCTTTGCTACTTCTGCCATATTTTTATAAATTCCAAATCACAAGAACCAAATTACAAACTAGCAAACAAAAACTCCCCGGTTCCAGGAAGCAAGAGTGATTTTAACAATACTTGAGGCAAAAAGAAAGAGCCAGGCCTATAAAAATATATTCACCAACGGAAGTGTGCGAATGCTTTGTTTGCTTCTGCAACTCTTTCCATATCTGTTCTTTTCTTGACGGCTGCACCCTCACTTTTCGCCGCATCCATTATTTCAGCAGCCATTTTTTTGCCGTAGCTATGAAAATCAGAATTAGACCGCGAATTCGCGGCTGCAATTAGCCATCTGATAGCTAGGGATTCACTTCTGGTACCTCTTACCGGAGCCGGAACCTGGTAGGCAGCCCCTCCGATTCTCCTGGCTCTTACTTCCATCGCGGGTTTAATATTTCCCAAAGCCTGATTAAAAACTTTCAAAGGATCTCCGCCCGACTTTTCTTTAATAATTTCAAAAGCTTCATAAATTTCAGTTCTGGCTACAGACTTTTTGCCATCACGCATACTCCTATTTATAAGTTTTGTCACTAACCGGCTTCCATAAATCGGATCCGGCTGTAAAATTTTTGGTCTGACTGTTCCTTTTCTTGCCATTTTACTTTGCGGCTTTCGCCCCTCCTTGTCCCTTCTTGGCACCATATCTGCTTCTTCCGGTTTGCCTGCCTGCTACTCCCGTCGTGTCATATTTACCCCTGATAATATGATATTTTACTCCCGGCAAATCCTTAACACGGCCACCACGGACTAGGACGATTGAATGCTCTGCAAGTTCGTGTCCTTCACCGGGAATATAAGCCGTGATTTCCTGTTTATTTGAAAGTCTGACACGGGCTACTTTCCGGAGCGCGGAATTTGGTTTTTTGGGCGTCATGGTACGAACGGCCAAAACAACTCCCCGCTTGAAAGCGGAGTGACTCTCGGAAAATTTTCTGTCTTTGGCATTAAACCAGCGCTTCAAAGCTGTGGTTTTTGTCTTTTTGACGATCCTTTTCCTGCCTTTTCTGGTCAGTTGATTAATTGTTGGCATTTTTTGTCAGACTTAAGCTTCGCTTATCCTTGATTCATGGCTGCTCTTTCCGCAGTAACGGGAATGAGCCTCCCAATTATAACGTTTTCCTTAAGCCCCACCAGCTTGTCTTCACGGCCCAGGAGAGAAGCTTCAGTCAAAACATCCGTTGTCTGCTCAAATGAGGCTGCAGAGAGCCAGCTATCGGTATAAAGTGCTCTCCTTGTAATTCCAAGTACCACTTGCTGAGCAGAAGCAGGTTCTCCGCCGGCAGCCAATACTTTATCGTTTTCCTCTTCAAAACTGGCACGGCTTGCCAGTTCTCCCGGCAAAAACGGAGTATCCCCGGTTGTAACGATTCTAACCTCGTCACTCATCTTTCTGGCAATAACTTCAAAATGCCTGTCATTGATCGGAATTCCCTGAGATTCATAAACTTTTTGGACCTCAGTTACAAGATATTCCTGCGCAGCTCTTAAGCCCTTGATTGAAAGGATGTCTTTGATGTCGAGTGCTCCCTTGGCCAACGCTTCCCCGGCCTCAACCGTGGCTCCATCCTCAACGGCCAGTTCCAAAGTTTTGGGGATAATATATTCTTTTTCGTCCCTGGGGGTACCTTTAGAAGTGATTGTAACTTTCCAACCCTCATCAGTCTCGATTATGTGGGCCTTACCTGTAATCTCGCTTAGAGCCGAAACTACCTTAGGAAGTCTGGCCTCAACCAACTCCTCAACTCTGGGAAGTCCCTGAGTAACGTCGACTCCAATTACGCCGGCTGCGTGTTTTGTACGAAGTGTAAGTTGAGTTCCCGGCTCTCCGATTGACTGGGCCGCAACAACTCCGACCGGCATTCCAACCTCGACCAAATCTTTTGTTCCAAGGTCCCAACCGTAACACTTTACACACATTCCGTACCTGGCCCCACAGGTAAGGGGTGATCTTATTACGACAGAGGTTATCCCCGCCTCGTCAATCTTTTTAGCCATGGCTTCATCAATAATTTCCCCTGCGGCAACCATTACTTTCTTTCCCTTCGGGTCGATTACGTCTTTTGCGGCATATCTGCCAAAAATTCTTGCTGCAAACACGTTAGGTCTTGCCTCTTTCTTAATTTCATAACCCTCCTTGGTTCCACAATCTTCCAACCTTACAATTACATCGTGAGCCACATCAACCAATCTCCTCGTTAGATAACCGGCATCAGCCGTCTTAATAGCGGTATCTGTTAAACCTTTTCTGGAACCGCGGGATGAAGTGACGTATTCAAATACGGAAAGACCTTCCCTAAAATTACTTTTAATAGGGAGTTCAACAATTTTACCCATCGGGTCAACAACCAGTCCGCGAATTGCGGAAAGTTGCTTAACCTGATCACGACTCGCACGGCCGACTTTGGCATCAATGACAACACGGATCGGATTTGTCGGTTCCATTTCATTCCAGGTTTTATCGGCCAAATCTTCGGAAACTTCGATCCAAACTTCCTGAGTAAGGCGTTTCTTCTCTTCGGTTGTGATTAAACCTTGATTGAAGTTTTCCTCAATCTCAGAAACTTTTTTGTCGGCTTCTTCCAAAACTTTGGCTTTGCCCGGATAAACTTTCGCATCAAAAATTCCAAAGGAAATTCCGGACATTGTCCCGCCGAAAAATCCGAGATCTTTAATATCATCAACCAGTTGGACCACACGTTCCCTTGAAACCGTTGCATATGCCCTCACAAAAAGAGATTTAATAACAGAAGACGTAACCGGTTCATTAATGAAACTAAAGTTTTCAGGCAAGACTTCGTTAAAAAGAAGGCGCCCTACTGTTGTTTCAACTATCTCTTTACCGATTCTGACCTGCATTTTTTGTCTAATCTCCAAATTGTCAGATTGATAAGCGTAGATAGCTTCATCTTTATCTGTAAAAATTGTCGGATAGAGAGAAAGTCTCGTATCGTCACTTGTCAAATAATAAGCGCCAAGTGCGATTTCCTTACTGGATGGTGTGGCTGCAGGCCCACCATCACTCGGTTTAAGTAAATTGTTGGTAGGAAGCATCAAGGTTCTGGCTTCTTCGACTGCCTTTGTCGAAAGCGGGACGTGTACTGCCATTTGGTCTCCGTCAAAGTCAGCATTGAATCCTGAACAAACCGCGGGGTGAAGTCTTATAGCACTTCCTTCGATAAGAACCGGATAGAACGATTGAATAGAAAGTTTATGCAAGGTGGGGGCACGATTGAGAAGTACGGGATGGTCCTTGGTAATTTCTTCCAAGATATCAAAAACTTCCGGAGGACGCCTATCGAGCATATTCTTGGCACTTTTAACATTGGGTGCAATTCCTCTGGCAATCATTTCCCTCAGAACGAAGGGCTTAAACATCTCGAGAGCCATATCCTTAGGAAGCCCGCACTGGGTAAGTTTAAGTTCAGGGCCTACTATAATAACAGAACGGCCCGAATAATCGACACGTTTACCGAGTAAATTTTGCCTAAATCTTCCCTGTTTACCGCGAAGCATGTCCGAAAGACTCCTCAAAGGCTGCCTGCCACGGCTTTTCCTGGTCGCTTTTCTTTGTGATGCATCAATTAGGGAGTCAACTGCTTCCTGAAGCATTCTCTTTTCGTTTCTGAGGATTATTTCCGGAGCGCCGAGCGAAATCAAATGCTTAAGTCTGTTGTTTCTATTAATAACTCTCCTGTATAGATCGTTCAAATCGCTGGTGGCAAAACGTCCGCCGGAAAGTTGAACCATGGGTCTAAGGTCCGGAGGAAGAACGGGTAGTACCCTAAGAATCATCCAGGCGGGATTCACCTTGGCGCGCCTTAATCCGTCGATAAGTTTGAGCCTTTTGACAAGTTTTACGTATTTACTGGTTCCCCCTTTGATGGTACCGATTTCTTCCCTAAGAACCTTAGATATCTCTTCCATGTTAATTTTTTCAATGGCGGAAAGAACCGCGTCAGCTCCCATTTTCGCCGTAAAGAAATCTGTAGCTTGATGTTCGTAAAGTTCATCAAATTCCTCTTCACTTAAAATACTTAACAGATGAAGTCCTTTTGCAACAGTTACCAGGTTATCAAAAAGCTCGCTGGTCCTATTTATTGTAGACTTTTCCTCTTCGTTAATCGCTGTTTCTTTCTTTCTGAGATTTAGCTCTATCTCGGCTGTCGCCAGAGAGGCTTGCTCTTTATTTTTGATTTTGTTTGTTACTTTCTCTTTGGCATCTTTTTCTTCAATTCTGAGTGCGTCTCTTCGTGATTTATAACTGTCTGCAACTTCACCCAGTCTTCCATCTCTGGCTGTAATAATGTTCTTGAGAGCGTCCTTCTTTTTTTCCTCATCAACCTCAGTAACCAAGTATCTTGCAAAATATATTACTTGCTCAATTCCTCTGGGAGCAACCCCGAGAAGAAGAGAAATCTTTGAAGGCGCCCCTTTGAAAAACCAAACATGGGCGGTTGGAGTAGCAAGAGTAATATGTCCCATTCTTTCACGCCTGACTCTGCTTTGGGTAACTTCGACTCCACACTTGTCACATATAACACCTTTATATCTGATTCTTTTATACTTTCCGCAGTAACACTCCCAATCTTTTGTAGGACCGAAAATTCTTTCATCAAAAAGGCCGTCTTTCTCGGGTTTTAAGGTTCTATAATTAATAGTTTCCGGCTTGGTTATTTCGCCACGGCTCCATGCACGTATTTCCTCAGGTGAGGCAAACTTAATGAGTAAACTCTTAAAGTCAGCCAAATTTTTTAGGTCTGCAAGTTGTTCCATAGTTTGTGTATTCTAGACTACAACCTCCTTTACTTCCACGGGTCCTTTATCGGATATCAGTTCTTCTGTTGTAACCACTTCCAAACCTGCCGCTTTGGCAAGTTCGGTTCCCTCCTCTACTGCTTCTTCATCGACTTTAGCTACAACCGCACCTTTGGGTTCTACTGCAAGACCCAATGAATTGAGCTCACGGACAAGCACCTTAAAGCTTTCCGGAATTGTGGCCTCCGGAATTTCAACACCCTTAACAATCGCTTCAAATGCCTTAGCCCGACCAAGTACATCGTCACTTTTAATCGTAAGCATTTCCTGTAACGTGTGGCTGGCTCTATGGGCTTCAAGTGCCCAAACTTCCATTTCTCCGAGTCTCTGACCTCCCATTTGGGCCTTCCCTCCAAGTGGCTGCTGTGTAACCAGGGAGTACGGGCCGGTGGATCTGGCATGGGTCTTATCTTCAACCATGTGGATTAACTTCATAATGTAACTAATTCCAACTACGGTTTCTTCTTTAAAAGGCTCGCCTGTTCGGCCGTCATAAAGTCTTGTTTTTCCTGTCACCGGAAGACCGGCCTCAGCCAGTTCCTTGGCTATAACTTCCGCTCCGATTTTGTCAAAAACAGGGAGTGCTCCCTTCTCATTTTTGGTTTGGAGGGCCCAGCCAAGATGTGCCTCCATGAGTTGTCCAAGATTCATACGGGAAATTACGGAGAGAGGAGAAATTAAAATATCGACCGGAGTTCCGTCCGCCATGTAGGGCATATCGGAAACCGGCAAAATTTTGGCTACTACTCCTTTATTTCCGTGGCGCCCTGCAACTTTATCCCCAACTGTAATCTTTCTGATCTGGGCAACTCTGACAATAACTTTCATTATTACCCCCGGACCAAGTTCATCACCTTTATCTCTGTCCAAAATTTGAACGTCAACTACAATTCCGCGTTCACCATGAGGAATACGAAGAGAGGTGTCACGAACCTCGCGGGCTTTTTCACCGAATATTGCCCTCAAGAGTCTTTCCTCGGAGGTTAATTCAGTCTCACCTTTTGGAGCAATTTTACCTACCAGAATATCGTTTGGCCCAACCTCTGCTCCAATCATAACAATTCCGTCCCCCGCAAGATTTGCAAGTTCCGACTCGGAAACATTAGGAATATCGTTAGTAATTTCCTCGGGACCTAATTTAGTATCCACAACTTCAGCTTCATATTCTTCGATATGAATTGAGGTCAAAAGATCATCTTTTACGAGTCTTTGGGATATAAGAATTGCGTCTTCAAATCCGTAACCACCAAAACTGGTGTAAGCAATAACCATATTGCGTCCCAATCCCAGCTCCCCGTCCTGACTTGCGGGCCCATCCACTAAAAGATCACCGACTGCAACTTTTTGACCCGGGGAAATTCTTGCAACCTGGTTATAACAGGTCGAATGAGCCGTACGTTTAAACTTAGTCAAGAAGTAGGTTTCCTTCTTTCCGCCATCGCCAAACTCAACATCGATATCTTTCGTTTCACTTTGCTCTGCCTTTTTGTCAAGCTTAATTACAACTTTTTCACCATCAACGTATTCTACGGTTCCCGCGTGCCTTGCACGAATTACTCTTTGCATTCCCTCGGAAATGACACCTTCCATTCCGGTTCCCACAACCGGAGATTCAGGATTAACAAGAGGAACAGCCTGGCACTGCATGTTACTTCCCATTAGGGCTCTATTACCTTCATCATTTGCCAGGAAAGGAATCAGAGAGGCGGAAGCTCCAACCACTTCTCTCGGTGTAACATCTATATATTCAACCAGATTCGCGGCACCCTCAATAAATTTACCCCTGTATCTAAGAGGGACACGTTTATCCGTAATAAATCCTTCAGCATCAACTCCAACTCCGGAATGGGTAATATAATGATCTTCTTCGTCATCCGCCGTAAGATAAACTACCTCATCCATAACTCTGGCTTTTTTACCAACTTTTTCTACCTTCTTATAAGGAGCTTCTATAAAGCCAAACTCATCAACTTTTGCATACAAGGCAAGGTAGGTAACAAGACCGATATTTGGTCCTTCAGGGCTTCTAACCGGATCAATCCTTCCATATTGCGAGGCATTGACATCACGGATTGAGAAACTGGCCCTTTCTCTATTTATTCCGCCGGTTCCAAGCACAGAAATACGCCTAAGGTTATCTACTTCGCTTAGCGGATTTGTGTCATCCAAAATTGTTGAAAGCTGATTACTTCTAAAAAATTCATTGAGAGAAGCAATTAAAGGACGGGCATTAATAAGGGTAGCAGGAAGGGGTTTATCGTCAGGGGAAATCAAACTCATTTTTTCCTTAACGCTTCTCTCCAATCTGAGAAGCCCAACTCTGAAAGCGTTAACGGCGACAAGTTCACCAACACGCCTAAGTCTTCGATTACTGAGATGGTCAATATCATCAAGTTTACCTGCTCCGTTTTGCAGGCCAATGAGATAGCAGAGGGCCGCAACGGCATCCTGTCTTGTCAAAACCCAAGTGCTTTTCTCGTTGGGAAGGTTAACTCCCAACCGTTTATTTATCTTAAACCTGCCGACCCGTCCTAAATCATATCTTCTGCCATCGGTAAAAAGGCTTGCAAAAAGAGCCTCGGCGTTTTCAAGTACAGCCGGTTCACCGGGTCTCATTTTTCTATAGATTTCAATCAGAGCCTCTTCCTGAGACTTTGTTGAGTCTTTAGCCAAGGTCGCGGTTATATATTTGTGGTCCGGATTTTTATCGGTTTCGGCAAAAGCGTTGACAATTTCCTGATCGGATGCCAAACCCAACGCTCTAAGAAAGGTGGTTGCCAAAACTTTTCTACGCCTGTCTATCCTAGCATAGATCACGTCGGCCCTGGTTGATTCAAACTCAAGCCAACTTCCGTGAAGAGGCCGGACCTCCGCTTTATAAAGAACGCGGCCACTTGAAGGATCGAGTTCCCCTGAAAAATAAGCTCCCGGGGAACGGACAATCTGATTGATAACGGCCCTTTCAATTCCATTGATAATAAATGTCCCCGAAGAGGTCATTTGAGGGATATCCCCAAGGAAAACATCCTGGGTAACTTCTTTTCCTGTCCTTTTATTTACAAGGGTTGCACGGATCTTAACCGAGGAGGAGAAAGTAATTCCTTTTTTCTGAGCTATTCTTGGGGTAATTGTCGGGGCGCCGAGGGAGTGGTCCCCAAGGGAGAGTTGCCAATTCTTACCGGTAAAATCATCGATTGGAGAGATCGCAATTAATTCTTCTTTTATCCCTTCACCCAAAAACCACTGCCAGCTTTCTTTCTGAACTTGGCTAAGATTAATTTCGGGGAGGTTTTTTTCTTCTTTGCCAAAATTTCTGCGTGGTAATTTTTTCGGTGTCATTCGTATTGGGTGGCCTAGAAACACTAAATACCCGCCTTAATGAAGCGGGACGAACGTACCATTCATGTACGCCTAAGATCGGATTATATTATCAATTGTGAAGATGTCAACACCCACTTTTTGAAATTTAGTGCAAGTATTTTGCAACATTGGCATTATGTTCCGCCAGTGTTTTTGCATAATGAATCTGACCCGAGGAATCGTGAATGTAATACCAATAGTCTGTCACAGCCGGATCAAAAGCTGCTTTAAGAGAAGATAAGCCGGGATTGGCAATCGGACCTGGCGGAAGCCCAGTAAATTTATATGTATTATACGGTGAGTTTATTTTTAAATCGGCTTCTGTAAGAATTGGCCACCAGTCTTTAGATGTGCCGACTGCATATTGGACGGCAGCATCCACTTGTAACGCTATTCCGGCATTTAACCTGTTAATGAAAATCCCGGCAACAATCGGGCGCTCGGCATCTGTTTTTGTTTCCCTTTCAAGAAGTGAGGCCAAAGTCACCGTCTCGGCGAAGGTCAGACCCGACCCGGAGGTCAACCCCGAAGTTTTGGCTTTAAACGTATCCGACATTTTCTTTACGATAGTAGTAGCGGTGACATCCATGGGAAAAAGGTAGGTATCCGGAAAAAGATATCCTTCCTCCCCCTTTGATGCCTGCATAAATTCAGTCACAAAAGCGTTGTCCTTGCCAAGAGCCGTAGCAAATCTTACTGCTATTTCTTCGCGTCTTAAACCTTCCGGAATTGTTGTCCAAATCTCAACCGGCCCGTTGAAAAGAGCGTTTATATTCTGAAACAGTGAAAAAGACGGGGAAAGTTTGAACTGTCCCGACTGAAGTTTTCCGGATTGGCCGGTAAATTGTATATAAATTTTAAAAGCCAAGGCACTTTTGATAAGTCCCGATGACTCAAGCTTTGTCCCGATTCGAGCGGCCGATTCTCCTTTAGGGATTACAAAATAGACAAAATTTTTATCATTCAATGTTGCACGATTGCCCGATGCCGGCTGAGCGCTGATATAAAACCAAATTAAGCCGATAGCTACCAAGAAAATCAAAAGTAAAGGCAAAGCCAGGATCTTTTTTAACATTCTAATTGGAAAATTGAAAATTCATTGAAAACTACCTACACTTCTCCGAGAAGCGCTCTTCTATATTTATTGGTTTTGGAGTCATGAATAAAAATTCTTCCGCATTTGCTGCAGGTGACCTGTTCGCCAAATTTTGTATCTTTCTTTTTCCCTTCGGAAAGATCGGTTCCGCAACCAACACATTTTCCTTGGGAAATCAACCAAGCCTGAATCGGGGCAATCACATTTTTAAACATGTTCATCTAAAGTATACCATGAAGCAACTTTCGTCAACTTCCGGAAACAAACCGAGCCCTAGGGAGAAAAATTGCAACACACAAAGTGTGCATCTGCCTAGGGCTCGAAAAACTAACATTCTAAAGAGAGATAAATATTATTGGCAAATGGAAAATCCACCAGTTGAATCCTGAGTGGAAATTTCGCGGGGACCGTCTGTCTCCATACCTGGTGCAACCATATAGGCTTCATCGCCGCAATGGCAACCAGGAGCCCCACAAGTTCCGTCAGCGTGATGTTCTTTCATCTTGTGGCCACAATCACATACGAAATTCTGTTCTCGAAGAACATCATTTAAAGTGATCCAGTCACCCAGATATGCCCACGGAGAAGCTTTTGGTCGGCCTTTGCTGCCTACAGTTCTGATAAAAATGATATAGGCACTGATTTGAGGTTCTTCCAAATTTTTCGAAGCGACGGCTTCTAAAAATATAACGGATTCCTCATTATTGTCCAAGCTTAGTTTACGCCCGTCTCCAAAGTGGAAGAAGATTTGTTCGGGTTCTTTACCGCAAACCAAAGCAAAACCAAATCGTTTCTGCGGATTGAACCATTGGACAACAGCCAATTCTACTTCCTTATCTGAAACAACAATCTTATCCATTTCACTCACTCACGTTTCGACTCTTTTGTTACCTGCCATGAAGGCTCAGGTTTCAGGAATCTAGCTACTTGAAAAGCAGCATTCTGAGCACTACTTTTGATCACTCATACATACATGCCCAGAGTGCTGCCTTCAAGCTAAAGGAGTTGATTATCTCTCTTTGTTAAAGAACTTTCTAAGTCTCAAATTCCAAGCAAATATGGAATCTAAGTATCCGATAGTATAACACAAATGAGGCTAAAAGTCAAATGATCAAGATTTGCATCGATAATATAGAATACATTATGTCCAACGAAAATTGGTTCGGGAGAGATGCTGATGAAGGTGCTATGGCGATAGATCGCCGACCATTAAAAGAACAACTTAAAGCTTTACTGACGAAACTTTTAGGTTCAAAACAAGCCATTGATCCGACGGCCCCCGAAGAAGAAGGACAAACTGACGAACTATTTCACGAGAGTGTCTAAATAATTCTGAAGCATGATTGTGGCGGCATAGGCATCCTCCATCTGATGACGCTTTTTCTGGTGAATTCCGGCTTCCCTGGAAAGAATTTGGGCTTCCTGTGTAGAAAGTGTTTCGTCAAAAGTTTCAACGGGGATTCCTAGCATCTTTCCAAAATTCAAGCTGAAATTTTTCGATTCCCTTCCCATTTCTCCTTCAGAAACCCCGACAACAACTTTTTCGACACCGTTTTCTGTTATTATTTTTTTTATTTGTTCAGCAACCAATCCCGTATCTTCATATCGAATTACTTTTAACGGCTCCGCTAATGAGCCGTCGGCAAAAGCTAAACCCATCTTGCTTCTTCCATAGTCAATTCCAATTATTTTCATTTTTAATTTTGATCCGGAGGAACCACCCTTGCACGGATAATTAATCTTTTAGGATTCCTCGGATCTCCCGGCGGAACACAAGTCACCAAGGTCAGAAAAGAGTCGCTTGAATCCTGGTCCAATACCTGAATATCTGTCGGCAGTACTTCAAACATATTTTCAACTTTGTAGACATAGGAAACACCGTCGTAGTTGACGTCTATTTCATCACCATTTTTGAGTGTAGGAAGGAGAGAAAAGATTGAAATATAATTTTTGGGGTTATAAAAAATCGGTAATACCGAATGGCCAAAAATCACTGAGTTGCCATGTTTCCCGGGAAGGGCGGTGCCCGGATACTGGATCAGACTTTTACTTAAATCTTCCCCACCAATTGCCACACTTGCCGAATCGATTTTCAGTTTTGGTACCGAAATTGTATAGTAGTCTACTTTTGAAGAACTAAAATCGGTTTTTTTGGCTCCACCGGGAAACCAAGTACTTGCTTGAGTATAATCAACGTTTCCATTCATAGTTGTAGTTACTACACCCTGCACCGTTTCCGAAGCATTTGTTACCGGAGAGATAAGTTTTGTATAATTTTGCGAATATGTCGAATTATAAGAAACAATTGGATAAATAACCCCGGTTAGTATAACTACTCCTGAAATTCCGGAAATCAAGGCAGCTATTCGTAAAATTGTCTTTTGAGTCACGGAATAATTGTACTATAACAGGGCCCCAACCGTTATATGAGCTTGCGAAGCACTCAAAACCGTGGCTGCCAAGGTTTTGAAACAGCTCTTACTGCTCGGCAGTTACTTCGAGAGTAATATTTTTGGGAATTTGAGGAAGGGTCCCAAAAATCCCCGGTAATTTTGGTCTTAATTTAATCTCTGCATGACCAAATCCCGGTATTGAGTTTAGATAACTTTCTGTAACCGCCGGAGTTTTCCCTACAATTTGAGCGATAGTTTTCTGTTTATCGATCTGGGGTAGGAAATTAGCCCCGATTGTGACATTGTAAATATAATTTCCATTCGCAAGAGACGCAAACTTAAATTTAAAATCTATCTGATCGCTATTTAACACAAACCCCTGAGGAATCTTGTCTCTTAATACTCCAACTGCATACTCAAGTAGTTTTGTTTTATCAGCGGCGAGCCCTGTTGAAGACAAACTTAATGAAAGTTTGAGGCTGTCCGCCTGGTCCCCGATTTTATGATCGAAGTTTTCGCTGGTTACACTAACGTCCGCCAGATCATTCACGAAAATTTGATCTGTTGAAACCTTTGCCGAAATATCATTTAACATATTTTGAATGAGCTCGGCTTTAAGTCCGGTCTCCAAATTCGTCTGGTCATCGGCACTAACCGCGGAAATTTCCTGGCTGCTTCCGCCGGTAAAATCCGCAAGAGAAGTCCCGGCAACCATGGCTTTCGAATAATTCCCAATACTAAAAACTTCACCTTTAGCCAAGTTATATTGAGCCCCAATGTCACCTGCGGTAACATCTACTTTTGCAATTCCGGGAGAACCGGGAAGAATTTGCCCTGAAACCGAGGCTTGCAGATTTGTAACAAATTTTAGTCCTGCTGATGAGGTAAGTACCGTGCCGGCTGCCAGGCTTATAGCCGATCCGTTGCCATTTGCTATTTGGACGCTCCCGGTTGCCTTATTCCCGATCAATTTTGTCCCGGTGGTAGATTTTGTCTTATCACCGGAGACTTTATCTGTAATTATTTGAGCTGAAATTGTGCCGGCTGTTGTAGCACTTGATGCTGCATTTGTACCAAAAGATAACTGAAGCTGTTGTTCAAATCTTTTAGGTGTAACAAAGACCGTCACATCGGCTTTGGGATAAAACCACCAGAAAAGCGCACCCCCGATAATCAACATTAAAATTACAATCAAAACCCCGATGAGTGTATTGTTTTTCACCCTCGGAGCAGCGTTTGATTTTAATGAAAATGAATGAAAAAGGCTTTTGGTTTTTTGCAAATATTCGCTGTATTTTTTTTGAGGACTAAAAACGGGTTTCATTGGAATAACCGGTGCCGGCTTTGGTAACGGGACAATATTTTCAATTTCATTACTTTTTGCCGCAACATCCGCACCTATTGCAAACCCCAAATTTTCTGCAGATACGTTTTCTACAGACGGTTTATCTATTTTTTCCTCTTCTTCTTCGGTAAACTCTGTTTTGTTCGATGTGACTTGAGAAACATGCCCGATTTCGGCAGCCCCCGCTAAACATGTTGCTAAAACTTTTCTATCGGAATTTAAAATTTCAGCTTTCGGTGTATGCAAAAACTTGATTTTTTCGACCCCCTCCCAAGAAGCCCGAAGCAAAGTTTCTTTTGCTTCCTCAAGTTCACCCTCTTTCCCGTCATAGACTATAAAACGTGACGGAAGAGGATTGGCTCCTTCAAACCTTGAGAGGCCTTCCGTAACATCTTCAATTAAAGATATACTTCTTGAAACCTCCGTAGTCCCGACCAAATTGCCCAATTTGAAAACTGATATCTCTATTTTACCTGACCCAAGTCCTACAATTATCGCGTTTAAAGGTGACCCTTCTTCAGACTTACAAAGATGTGCAATAGCCTCGGGTAAAACTACAAAACCGACAGGGGTTAAAGATAGCTCGGTACAAATTTTTTTGATTTTGCCCAAATACTCTTCAGATATTTCTCCGTCCTTGACCCAAGAAGCGGAGACGCCGAAAACGGTTTTATTTGGTTCTTTGTAATTTTCCGGAAGTTTTTGAATCGCCAAAGAAAGCGCGGCATCCACCGCACCGGTAAGTTCGTCTTCAGAACTCCAGGCCGCTCCCGGACTAATAGTAACAACCTCCGCAGCATTCTCACCTATATACCAAACTCCCGCTTGAATCCATCCTTCTTCGATAACAAGCGACCAATAGAGTTCAGGCGGATGCTCTCTGTTGACTAAAAAATCTTTGAGGTTCATGCTTATTTCTCAAGTGACGCATAGATCCGGACAATTCCGGATCCGATCTTCTCCTGTTTAATTATTCTAACACTCCCAATCGCGCCCGTGTGTGTTACGTGGGGACCGCCACAAACTTCTTTGGAAAACCATTTTCCATTAGGATCACCAATTGTGTAGACCTTTACTCTCTCTCCATATTTTTCGGCAAAAAAATGCATCGCTCCCAAAGCAACAGCCTCGTTAAGTGGCATTTCGATCAGAGTTACGGGTAAATCTTCTTTTATCTTTAAATTTATTAAATCTTCAACATTTTTGACTTCCCCGTCAGTCAATTTTTGTGGATGAGAAAAGTCAAAACGCAGTCTCTCGGAAGTAATATGGCTTCCCTTTTGACCAACATGCTCACCCAGAACTTGACGGAGTGCAGCGTGAAGTAAATGTGTGGCTGTGTGAAGTTTAGTTGTAATTTCGGAAGCCTCCGCAAGTCCGCCCTTAAACATCCCTGCGGAACTCGTCCTGCTTAAATCTTTGTGTTTTTCAAATTCGCTTTCAAACGCGTTTTTTTCAACTGGCGTAAAACTCATTCCGTTCTGCTTGAGGATTTCAATTGTAAGTTCCAAAGGAAAACCTTCACTTTGATAAAGGTCAAAAGCAATTTTGCCGTCAATTTTTGTTCCCGAAGCTACTATTGATGTAAGTCTCGCAAGTCCTCTTCCTAAAGCTTTTTCAAATCTGTTTGCCTCGGCCGTAAGATTTTCCTCGACGAATTCCCAGTTTTTATTGACGTTCGGATAGTATTTCCGTAAATCTTCGGCAATATGGGCAACCGCACTTCCGGAAATTCCCGACCCGAGCAGATGGAAATGAAACATTGCACGTCTTATAAGCCGCCTTAATACATACCCGTGAAGTTTGTTACCCGGAATTACTCCCTCGGCAAGCAAATTACAAGAAGCCCTCAGATGATCGGCAACTACCCGAAAACTTTTGTCCCTTTCATTATCAACCCCATATTCAATTCCAATCTCTTTTTCAAGACCTTTAATTATTCCGGAAAAAACGTCTATCCGAAAAATGTCAGGACTACCGATTAAGGCCGCTGCGATTCGTTCAAGTCCGCCACCAAAATCAACATTTTTTTGCGGCAATTCAATTAATTTTCCGTCTTCCGTTTTTTGGTATTGCATAAAAACAGAATTGCCGATTTCCAAAAACTTTCCGCAGTCACAGTTCGGATGACAGAATTTTCCAAACTTGGGGTCGTGTTCAACTTCATCAAATTCGTAAAACATTTCACTGTCCGGCCCGCCGATTTCCCCCGCCGGCATTTTTTCAGGCGATCCGGCCCGACTCCACCAGTTTTTATCTGCACCATAAAAATGAATATGATCTTCCGCAAGCCCCAGAGATTTCCATATTTCAAAAGACTCCGTGTCTTTAGGAACTTCGGCATTACCTTCAAAAACAGTAACATGGAGTCTTTTGAGATCCAGTTTTAATTCTTTTGTAAAAAAATCCCATATCCATGGAATTTGCTCTTTTTTGAAATAATCTCCAAGTGACCAATTTCCCAACATTTCAAAAAAAGTCGTATGACGGTTGTCCCCGACTTCTTCAATATCCTGCAAACGGAGTGACGGTTGTGAATCAACCAAACGCCTTCCCTGCGGATGTTTTTCTCCTTTGAAGAAAGGAACGAGCTGTTGCATTCCACTTGAAGTAAAAAGTGTTGTCGGATCGGAATCAATTACTAAAGGAGAGGGAGAAATTTCGATAGAGCCAAGTTTTTTATAGAAATCCAAATATTTTTGCCGAATATCATCCGTACTCATGGCTAAATTATACGCTAAAAAACGTTGACTTATCCAGGAAAAAGGGATAATTTACAGGGAATGGAAAGAATACCTGTTATCGCCGGACGTTTTTTAATTAAATTATCTCCTGAAGAATTACAGGATTTGAGGGAGAATACAGATCGGGCTATCGAGCTTGGCGTGCATGCAAGTGAGATCTTGCATAAAAATGAGACCCAGACAGAACCTGTATCAAATGTTGAAAGAGAAATTGGCGGAATTGTCCATGCAGTAATAAATGAAAATCTTTCGGTAGAAGAAACCGAGGCCAGAATTAAACTGATTGCTGAACTAAACACTTCCGACCATCCTACTGAAGATAAATAATTAGCTTCCCCCATGGGTCTCAAGTTTTTTATTTTTATGAAGAAGTTCAAGAACAGAACTTAGCTTTTCCGGGCGGATCAGACCACCACCCAGAATAGCATCCTCCAAAATAGAGTTAAGCCTTTTGATTGCCTTTCTTAAATCGACAATAATCAGCATCACCTGAAATCCGACGATCACAAGCAAAACTGTCAGACTTATTACAACAACAATTAAAAGTGTTTGAACAGAATCCATATAGATTTATTGTACTGTTATTTTACGCGATATTTCTCTCTCTTTACCAGACCTTGATGTCGCAACGATATCCACTTCCTTCGTCGTATCGGCAATCCCGATATTTGTTGAGAACTTTCCGTCTTGATCGACCAAAACCGGTTGATTATTGACTGTAATTTTTACATCAGAATCAGTTGTTCCAAATACCTGAACCGAGTTTCCACTCACAATCTGGTTTTCTTTAGGACTTTCCACTGTAAGTCCCGGCGGTGAAACAAACCTCAAATATTGATACCCTAAATAACTCAAAACGATTAAAACTATTACACTTGTCCCGATTATAAATGTTAACTTAGGACTCCATATAAATCGTGACGGAACGTCGGGTTTGGGATTAATATTTAATTTTTTCGGAGGATAATCCCGTTTTAATACTGCTATCGCCATTTTTTCATCAATCCCAAGTGGTGCCGAAATACTTTTGACAAAACCCGAGATTGTCGGAAAGGCGGGAAGATCATTCCATTTTTCTTTTTCAATCGAATCGATAAAGGTAGCCTTTATTTTTGTCTCTTCCTCAAGTTTTCTGAGCGACAATTTTTTTTTGACGCGGGCAAAATTAATAATTTGGCCGATTGTTTTCATAATTATTCGATAATTATATAAAATTCATCCCTAGAGATTCTTTGAATCGTTTAATTTCTATTGTTAGAATTTTATATAAATACCATTACTGAGCAGGTTTGTTCCCGGACGAAGTAAAGAATTCTTCAGCATTTTGTACCAAAACTTCGCGCGGTTTGCTGCTTCCGTCGCTTGGACTGATTACACCGGCAGATTCAAGTTGATCCACAATTCTTGCCGCCCTAGCATAACCGATAGAAAGCCTCCTTTGCAAAAGTGATGCGCTGGCCCTGTCATATTGGCAAACAACCTTAACCGCTTCTTTAAAAAGATCGTCTGTATCTCCCTCAACACCGGGAACCGCAAAACTTCCGGTCTTTGCCATGGTTGTAACTTCTTCAGTATATTGCGGAGTGACCCCTTGATTCTTCAAAAATGCCACAAGAGCGTTTATTTCTTTATCGTTAACAAAAGCACCCTGAATCCTTATCGGTTTTGCTTGTTCCGGAGGAAGATAGAGCATGTCTCCCTTACCCAATAATTTCTCGGCTCCCTGAGTGTCCAAAATAACTCTGGAATCAACCTGAGAGGCAACAGCGAAAGCAATTCTACTTGGAATGTTGGCTTTAATAAGACCGGTTATTACATCAACAGACGGTCTTTGGGTTGCAAGAACCATGTGAATTCCCGTTGCCCGGCTCATCTGGGCAATTCTCGTTATTGCATCCTCAACTTCAACCGGAGAAAACAACATGATATCCGCAAGTTCATCGATAAAAAGAATAATATAGGGAAGCGCCTGAAAACCGGACATTTCGTTGTAAGAATCAATGTTCCTCGCACCCGCCTCTGCGAATTGTTTATATCTTCTATCCATCTCTGCCATAATCCACCGCAAGGCTGATATAACTTTTTCCGGTTCGACTATCACAGGTGAAAGTAGGTGAGGAATTCCATTATAGTGTGTCAGCTCCACTCTCTTGGGATCAACCATAATGAGTTTGACTTCGTTCGGACTTGCGCGAAAAAGCAACGACGCCAGGAATGCATTAATACAAACAGATTTTCCGGAACCGGTTTGCCCGGCAATTAATACGTGGGGCATTCTGGCAATATCAGCGACGATGGGCTTGCCGGAAACATCTAAGCCCAAGGAAACCTCAAGTTTCGACTTCGCCCCACGCATTTCCTCAGATTCCATCATTTTTCTCAAAGAAACAAATTCGGCGGAGCGGTTGGGTAATTCTATTCCTACCAGATTCCGTCCCGGGATCGGAGCCTCAATTCTTATCGTTCCGGTAGGCGCCGAAAGAGCAAGTGCCAGATCCCTTTCAAGTGAGGTGATCTTTGAAAGTTTCGTCCCAAGAGCAACCTCCAGTGCATACTGCGTAACTGCCGGGCCGAGATTCACCTCTACTACTCTTGCCGTAATTCCAAAAGATTCCAGAGTCTTTTCAACAATCGCAGCATTGCCTTTAATGTCTCCTCTATCGGCTTTTCCGCTTTCTATCTCGCCCAATAAATCCAAACTCGGATATCTCCAGACCTTTTCTTCACCAGGAATATTACTTACCAGTTTTTGTTCTAAAGGCTCACCCGGAACACCCACTCCGCCAATGGGCGCAACTGATTTTGAAGCCTGCATGGCTTTAAAAATTCCGCCGCCGGAAACTTTCATTTGACCGCCAGACAATGTTTTTCCTCCAATTTTAAGTTGACCGCCGTTGCCATGGATGTAAATCTTGGCCTGACGAATCATTTCTTTAATAAGTTTATAAACCGCGTCGATGGAGGTATTAAAAAGCACAATTAGTCCCACCATGCCAACTCCGGCAAAAACAATCGCCGCACCAATCCCGGTGACAAGAGCTGCTATCGAATCCCAGACAATGGACCCTGCAATTCCGGCTTTACCCAAACCCATTACTGAAATGAAAAACAGCAAGCCTCCGACAATCACGTTTGGCTGCCCCAAAACAAATTTAACCTTAGAGAGTAAAAACGCAAACGCCAAAAAAATAAACGGCAGAAGGATTGATGACCAAGAGAAATATTTTAGTAAGAAATTATTGAATGTAAGAAGCGCTACACCCTGACGGGAAAAAGAAAGAAGGATTAATCCCGCGATAATAAAAAATATTATCTGAGAAATCGAAAAAACGGACTCCCTTTTAAGTTTTATTCTGAAGGCTCTTTTGGTAAATCTCTTTCTTTTTTTAAGTGCCATGGCTCAACCATTGTATATCGAAGTGGGGCATAAGCTCAACAAGCACACAAATAATTTGATAAACTAAGTTTGTGAAAAAATCATTTACAAAATTCATCAGGAATCATTCTCTGGTTACTCTTTCTGTTATATATTTGATTACCCGGCTTGTTAATTTAACCAGGCTTCCGATTTTTAACGACGAAGCTATTTATCTGGACTGGGGATGGAAATCCCTTCATACAAATGCCGGTTTATTTTACTCCCTGTACGATGCCAAACCCCCTTTTCTTATTTGGATTTTTGGGATATTCGAAAGCCTTTTCGGATCTCCGCTTTTTGTAGGTAGATTTGTATCGGTTTTGGCAGGGCTTCTAACCCTGATCGGAATCTACAAAGTAGCTAGAAACTTAGAAAGCGAAAAAACCGCGCTCCTGTCGTCAGCGCTTTACATAACCGTCCCCCTTTTTGTTTTTTTCGACAGGCAGGCTCTCATGGAGTCCGCAATTACCGCTGCCGGAGTCTGGGGATTTTATTTATTATTACAAACAACTCAAACCAAAAAGACAATATATCCTATTTACCTCGGAATAATTATCGGGGTCGGAATTTTCATAAAGCTTCAAGCGCTCGTGTTTTTGGTTTCCATAATTCTCATTCTGATTTATAAAAAACTTTTCAAACCAGCCGTTCTCGCCTTTATTACCGCTCTTGTTACCTTATCGCCGTTACTTATTCAGGGTACGTTTTGGGCATCATTTAGTTCGAATAACCGCTTTATGCTTTCTATTCCGGAGATCTTTAGTTTCCCCTTTGCTCTGTGGATAAAAAATTTTTCAACCACCGTCGCGGTTTCGTTTTTTCACTTAACGCCCTTTATTTTTCTAATGGCAATATATGGAATTTATTTATCCCTGAAGAGTAAAAAGGGATTACTTCCCGTTTATTTCCTATTGGGTATCGTATTTATAATATTTCTGGGCAGGTCTTTAAGTGTAAGATACGTTACCTCTTTTCTTGTATTTGCTTCCATTTTCTGTTCCTATGCAATTTTAAGTTTTAAAAAAATCATCTCTATTCCGATTGGAAGTATAGCGGCACTGCCGGCCCTTATAATAACGGCTCTGTTGATTTTTTCTCCTCTTATCTATTTCAATGTTCTTGACAAAGTGACAACTTTTTCACAAAAGCCCGACTATGTTACTGGTTGGACTTCAGGATATGGAATACCCGAAACCGTAGACTTCCTCAGTAACCAAAGTAAAGCTAACCCAATCGTGGTTGGTGTCCGACTGGATGCAGGCAATCCTGAAAGCGCGATGTTTGCCTATTTCAACGGTTCCGATAACGTGTTTCCGAAATATTTGGATCTACGGGTTCTCGACCCCAGCATAATGAAATCGAAGTGTCTAAACAGTCCGATTCCCGTTTATTTCGTCGCCCGCGACGGGATTTTAAACGGGCTTGATAAGTTTTTTCAGGAGGTGGCACGTTTTGAGAAACCTGAGAGGGAACACTTCATATCAATACTCACTCTCACAAAGTGTAATTAAATTTCCACAACTAGAGGCAAAATCATAGGGCGTCTTCCTGTTTTCTGGGCGAAATATCTTTCAAGAAAATCGATTGCAGTATTCCTGATAACATTCGTGTCAAGTGTTTTCTTCTTGCTTAGCTCCTTGACCAAATCTCGTGATGCATCGTCTAGAACCCTACCGAATTTTTCCTCAAAAACAAAACCCCGGCTTATGAGGTCCGGCTTATCAACCAATCTGCCAACATTTTTATCAAATTGAATGAGAACCACGACTATTCCGTCTTTCGAAAGTACGTGCCGGTCTCTCAAAACCATATTGCCCACGTCTCCAATCCCAAGTCCATCTACCAAAACCTCCCTGACCGGAATCTTCTCAGTAAATCTTGCATTTTGATTAACAAACTCCACTACTTGGCCCGGCGCAACGCTTAATATCTGGTCTTCTCTTGCACCCATGCTCTGAGCAATCAGGCTATACGCTCTGGAGTGTCGTATTGTCCCACCAATAGGAATGTAATATTTTGGTTTAACCAGAGCAAAAAGCATTTCTATATCTTTTTGAGAACCGTGACCGGATGTATGGAGATTCTCCTGAGTATCATAATAGTGAACCTCGATATCCTGTTCAATTAGCTTATCGACGATGAAATCAATTCCGCCTTTTGATCCGGGCGGAGCAGGATCGGCGGTAAATATTACAGAATCCCCTTTCCTTACAGTCAAAAACTTGTGTTCCCCGACTACCAGGCGATAAAGGGCGCTTCCCGGTTGTCCGTAGCAACCGGAAATTATATAAACCACTTTATTTGCCGGCATTCTTGCTGCCTGTTTTTGCTCTATAACCAAACCGTTTTTATAAAACATATAGCCAAGCTTTTTAGCAATTTCGGCCTTTTTCTCAATCGATCTGCCGATAAAAACGACTTTGCGTCCTAATCTTTCCGCAGCGTTAATCGTCTGCTGCATACGGCTGATATTGCTTGAGATTGTGGTTAAATAAACCTTACCCTTTACGTCTCTCATAATCGTCTCGATGTTTTTTTCAATTTCTTTCTCGCTTTCCGTATAACCGGGGGAGTCGGCACCAAGTGAATCTGAGGCGAGAGAAAGGACGCCACCCGAGGCCAAACCTGCAACTTTTACGGCATCAAAGGGTCTTTTATCTACTGGGGTCCAATCGAATTTATAATCCGGGACATGAAACATTTTTCCTTCAGGCGTATCGATACAAAAGCCCACTCCGTCAGGAACCGAGTGACCGACTCTAAAAGGAGTCACTTTAAAAACCCCCAGAGTCAAAACATCACGGTCCGGATCAAATATGGAAATTTTTTGACCGCGGACATCATAATCTTCCAGTTTATCCTGAATAAATCCGCCGACCAGTTTTGTGGCATAAATTGTTGTATTTACGTCTTTAACCAAAAAAGGAAGTGCACCGAAATGGTCTTCGTGTCCGTGAGAGATTAAAATTCCCCGAAGTTTATTTTTATTCTGGATAATGTAGGAAAAATCCGGAAGAACAATATCAACTCCAAACATTTCACTGTCAGGAAATCCGATCCCGCAATCAACAACAAGCATGTCGTTACCGTACTCATAAACATGCAGATTTTCGTTAACTTCAGTGGAACCGGATAAAGATATAAATTTAAGAACTGCCATTCTATTAAACAAGGCTCATTTGCTCCACTTCTACTGTAGCATCTTTTACTTCTTTTGTCTTTTTCTCATCCTGAACTTTCTTTAAGATTTCTTTCAAATTAACAAAATCAGTTTTTTCCATTTCCAATACGTTTCCGTTTCGGAGGCTTGCAGCCGGGTGATACATGGGAATAACGACAATATCCTTCCGGTGCCAAAAAACATCATATCTCTTGCCGTGCACGGCCGAGATAAAAACATTCGGTAAAAACTTTGCCATCGAATATCTGCCTAAAGTTATTATTACTTTAGGACTAACTATTTCGATAATTTTATCCAAATATTTTCCGTAAGCCGATATTTCTTCAGGAAGAGGGTCCCTGTTTTCCGGAGGCCTGTGGTGAACGACATTTGTTATAAAAACCTGTTTCCGTTCAAGTCCGGCCAAAACCAGAAGTTTATCCAGTAGTTTTCCCGCCTGTCCGACAAAAGGTAGTCCTTGCTGGTCCTCGTTAAAACCCGGTCCTTCTCCTATGCATAAAATTTCTGCATTTGTGTTTCCTGTTCCGAAAACCAATTTTGTTGCACCTTTTTTGAGAGGAAGATTGTCGTCTTTCTCCATTTCATCTTTCAGTTTGTGTAATTCCTTAAATTTGGACATCTTCAACAAATTCTACCTCATTATTAATGGTTTCATAAACTGCAAAATTATTTCCGTTGATAAGGGCTCCCGGCCTGACAAATTTAGTGAAGTTTACCATTTTTTCTTCTTTTGAATGATAATGACCGCTAAAAACAATGCTAAATTCGTATAACTTCTCATCTTTCAGATTGACCCTGTGGATTACTCCAATTTTCCTTCCGTCAATATTAAGTTTTAGTAAATACGGATCAAATTTTTTGCATTCAAAATGTAATGCATCTTCCAAATCTTGGTTAACATCAGCATTTCCTTGCACCGAATAAATAGGAATACCAAATGATAAAACTGCATCAAATGAAGCCAGATCGTCCCAATCCCCGCAATGAATTACGGCCTTTACTCCAATCTTTTTGGCAAACCCAAGGACGTGTTTAAGATTGGCAATGTGGCCATGAGAATCAGAAATAATTAATACTTTCATAACAAACTTGTTTGATATATCGCAAAAAAACTTTTTGCGTTATCCGCTTATTATACTATTGGGGCAGGAAGGTTTTGACATTAGCCGAAGTTACGTGGACCTCTTTCTCCTTACCTTCAACTATCAGCATTGCAACCTTGCGGACAACGCCGTCGATATTCCGTTCCAATGTACGAATTCCGGCGTCATATCCCAAAGGCCTCACAATATTTGCCCAAACATCGTCGTCAATTTTTAAGGCTCCGTCGGGAAGCCCCGAAGCCTTCATCGCGGCAGGTAAAATATATTTTTGCCCGATAGTAACTTTTTCTAAATCTGAATAGCTCGGCATGGAGATAGGTTCCAACCTATCCATAACAGCTGTGGCAATATTGGTGGTGTTATTTGCCGTTGCAATGAACAAAGTTTCCGAAAGATCAAAAGGGAAATCTATGTAATGATCCACGAATGCATAATTCTGTCTTGGGTCGAGAAGTTCAACCAATACACCCATGATGGAACTTCTACCTTGATCCGTAACCCTATCGATTTCATCAAGAAGTATAACCGAATTTTTGCTTTGGGTATCCCGTAACGCCTTGATAACCTTTCCCGGTTCGGCTTCAGGGTGCATTCTGGATTGTCCACGAAGATCAAGCGGGTCTCCCATCCCTCCAAAAGGGATACGAGCAATGGGACGGCCCAACGCTTCTGCAATAGAATAGGCAATTGTAGTCTTGCCTGTACCAACCAAACCGACAAAGCAAAGAATGGGGGCCCTATAAATATCTTTTGTTTCCCCGCGTTCCTGCTTAAGTTTCATCACGCTCATATACTCCAAAACACGGGTTTTTATGTCGGTTAGGCCAAAGTGGTGTTCTTCCAAAATCCTTTTGGCGTTTTCCAAGTCAAGCGTATCTTGTGTTCTTTTGTCCCAAGGTAGAATTGTGATCCAGTCGATGTATTTTTCCATACTGTCAAATTCAGGTAAAAACGAGGGAGAATTTGTAAGTTTTGAAAGCTGATTCAAGCGTACCAAAACTAATTCGCGGAGTTTTTCGGGCAAAGAAGCGTCTTTAACTCTATCTATTAAAACAGTAATTTCCTGGGTGGCAGAATCCATATATTCAGTTTACCACGAGGCATAATAAATACCGAGTAGTAAGCTTAGCTTATCCTCAAGAAATGTAATTTTAGTGGTAAAAAATTGAAAAATAACTTGTGGTAAAAGAATCAAAATTTGGATTAATGGTTGCCGAATTCGCATGATTGAGAATTTCCTGGTTTGTTTTACCAATCTTTTGCATTGTCATAAGTAGGACCGCCAGAGATCCCGGACTATCCACATGATCGCTATTGAAAGAAAACAAAGTGTTGTAATCAAAATTGTCTATAATTCTCAGAGTTTCTTCATCTTTGATATTCGCCTGTCCTGCAGTTAAATAATGAGAAAAATCTGTTGATGCAACGACGATAACCCCTTCTTTCGCATAAATGCTTAATTCGCCGGAAAGAGCTTCCGCTTCCGAAATTGTAAATTTTTTACTTACCAAAAGTTGAACCACTTTAACCTGCGGCATATAAAATTTAATAAACGGCAGAAGATCTGAAGTGGCATGATCGTTGGGCAAAGTTTCTTCATCGACTCTTGCCAAATTTTTTGAAATCAGATCATTAACTATGTCCTCATCGGGTTCTACCACACCATATTTGGTTCCCCAAGCAAACCTGCTTGTAAGAACGTTGAAATTTCCCTTTTCATAATGGTTCGGCCCGATAATAATGATTGTTTTTGGATTTTGTACCGCCATTTTATTAAACACGTCGGCGATAATATAACTTGCCAGCAAATGGTGATTAACAACCGCTCCGGTAATTTTGTATGAAGGCGCGTTAAAGTTTTCTGCAGATTTATTAATCGCCTCAATAAAAGATCCATCATCATAAAATTGCACTTGATGTACAGACAATGTCGGAGTAGCTGAGTGGTTATTATCAGATCTGAACATCTTGACTCCGACGAATACAATTGTCAGAAAAACGAGGATAAACAACAGGTGCTTTAATTTCATTGAATCGGCTGAGACGGCGGAACATCGGGAGGGGGCGGATTCTTTATTTTCTTGGAAAATACTTTCTTTTTGGTGAGAATAATTATTGATAATACAATGACGATAGTAAGAACAACTGCTGATATTACCCACTTCAAATATTTATTAGCTAATTTCTGTAGCGCGATAGTTGGAATAGTTTTTGATGTTTTACCAATAACTAAATTCTGGGCGTCTGAGCGTCCGTAAATTTCCGGAGCATACATCAGTGCAACCGTAGCAGGAGGAACTGAAAAAGTGCCCGCATTCACTACCCTAGCCTTATAAGTAAAAACGTGATCGCCGGGCGTTAATTGGTAAAGTGAAATCACAACTCCGTTTTGGGTTACATCCATTCCGACTACGTCAGTGGAGGTGAAATAGCTTGACTGATCGGTGGTGCTACCATATTGCTCATTGTTAAAATTCGGGTTTATTGGAACCATTCCTGACGGTAATTCATCCGTTATTACAGCATAATTTTCAGTTGTAGTAGAACCTTGAACCGTTAGTTTGACGACGGCGGTATCCCCGGGGGAAAGTGTATACTCGGTTCCCTTTTCATTTATATATTCCCGCTTTATCGTAAGACCGTTCCCTTGAGCTTTAGCATTTTTGTCGGTATGAAACTCATCCGCTAAAAGTGTTGAGTAAAGATCACCCGTGCCGTCAATACTAACCGTCACATTTGAACCGGATGTTTTAATTTTATTCACCGGAATAACAATGTTTTTGATTGTCTGATTTGCCTTATTTACCGTCCCGGAACTCAGGGTAGAACCGTCAAGATTAACGCTATACGAAAAGTTCGGGTTTAAATCGCTTTGGGCATTTGAAAGACTAGTCAAAGCCCTAATTGTTTCCGCCGTACCAAAAGTATTTGACCAATATTCATAGTGTCTGTTTCTGACTAAGTAGAGTGCACCCTGACGGGCAATATTCAAATCCCCTTTTGCCAAAACAATAGCTCTTATGGCAAGTGCTGTCGAAGCATCTTTTGAACCAAAATTAATTTTTGATCCCTCGTTCCAATAAGCCATATCTCCATCTTTATTTGCGAGAGAAATAAGTTTGGTTAACCCGTTTGTACCCGGGTTTTCGTCTCCATTCATATAATTCGTCATAACTAGAATTGACTGAATATCGGGTGTAAGACCGTCCGTATTTCCGTCAATCTTTTTTGCCTTGACACTACCTCCAAGAATGGTTAAACCGTAATCCTTCACAACCCATTCATCAGTTGAAAAATCTTTTTGGGTTTGAGTCGTTTGATCATAGTAGGTTGGAGTTTCCAAATAATTTTTGGCGGAATCCAGTGCGCTCTGATCAATCTTATAACCCAAACTCTTGGCATAAATTAAATTATCTAGAGCATAGGAAGTTATAAAAGGATTGCTTGCTCCGGAAAACCACCAGGTCCATCCCCCATCAGAGTTTTGTTTATTTATCAGTTTGGAGATTCCGGCATTAATAATGGCATTTATATCTTTTCCGGTTAGGGCATCGGCAAAAAATGTTGGATTGGATTTTGCTACCAAGGATGGCACCAGTTCGCTCGTTATTTGTTCAGTACAACCGTAAGGATAGTCGATTAGATAGCGCATTGCAGATGGGAGAGTTCCCAGAAGTGTTGAGGATAATGATAAAGTAATATTTGATTTGTCCTTATTTACATCCGGAGAAAGTGCAACATTAAAAGTTTTATTGCCTGACGCTGATTCTCCGGTTTTTTCTTCAAATTCAAATGGCACAACGGGGATTTCCTGAACAATGGTGTCTGATGAGTACTTATCGTCCGCGACAAAAGCAGAGAATGTAAGTTTAGCATTTGCGTTTAGACTCGTCGGGTTAACCTCCCAAGTAAGTTCCTCCATCGAGTTGGACTTTATTGCCACATTTTTGAACTCCGCGGTCGGGACATTCCCCGAATCAAAGGCAAGGCTTACATTAAAATTATGATCAGTATCCGTAAAATTCTGGACCAAAGCCGAAATGTTGGTTTTGTCCCCCTGCCTTAAAATGTTAGGAAAAATCGGTCTGACAATTATGTCTTTGCTGACAACTATTTCCGCGGTGGTTTGGCCAACCCGAGTGTCAGTGGTATCGGCTACAGCTGCAATTGCCCAGGTGGTTAGGTTATCAGGCAGTTTAAAGGTAACTTGGGCTTTGCCCGAAGAATCTGTCTGTACACTTGGATTCCAATAGGCGGTATCTTTGAAGGTACTGCGGGACTCGCCTTTTTGGTTATGAACCCATATGCCGTCTGCAAAAAAGGTGTGATATTTTTCAATGTCAAGATTGTAGACTTTTGTTTTAGCGCTTTGCCATTCAATGGTGTTAACACTGATAACATTCCCGCCGGCATCCATCAGTTTGTCACCTTTTTGAATAACACTTGCCTCAGCCCAGGAACCGTTGACCCAGAGAATGTGATCCGGAGTAATTTTAAGACTATCATTTATTGTCAGATACCCGTCATCTTCAGCATTTTGGAGACTTATGACTTTTGCTTTAACCAGTTTGGCTGAATCCGGAGATTCTCTGGTTAAAACGTAATCCCCGACTTTGACATCTTCTATATTTTTTGTAGCGCCACCTGCCATTAATACTTTCGTTCCTTGGGTAAAACATCCTCCGCTTTCAGCGGAATAAACTACAATTCCCTCCAATGAATGTGCCTCCTGAGTATTGTCGTATCTTTCGCTCCAAAACGTATTAAAAATATCTCCCAAGGTATTGTCCGAGAGTTCAAAAATTGCTTTATCTACTGCCCATACGGCTACATCTGAAGAAACAGGGTTCCCGTTTGCGTCGGTTGTGGAAATATTGAGAGTCACGTCATCTCCGGGGCCATATTTACTGTTATTTGGAGTTATTTCGACAAGCACTCTTTTACCATTCGTGGAAACGGGAATATCGATAACATTAGAATCCATTCCGCCGTCAGAAAAACTGGATACTTTTGCAAACATATTTGGCACATCGGATGAAATTAGGGGAACGCTGGCACTTCCGTTATTGCCGGTAAGGTGAACAATCTGGAACCTGTCCATTCTGCCCCTCTCAAGTGAGAGAAATACATCGCGGTTGGGAATTGTGGAATAAACGGAAACGACAGCCGTATCTGTCGCATTGTATTTTTGTTTATCAAGCGAAACTGTGAGTTGGTCACCACCCTGGTCGGTATATGCCGGTTGTCCTTGTTCCGTAATATATTCATAAAAAACTTTTGCAACCAAATTCCCCCTGGCATCAGTGCCCTGAACTGTCAGCATATAAAGACCGATTTTAGCCGGGACAAAACTGACCGTAGCATTTCCCTTTGAATCCGTTACGGCAGTCAAATTTGGAAGGTCTTCCTCCTCTTTTTTATATGATGGGTATTTTAGCGTCGGATCCTGGTATTTTGTCCAGCTCGTCCTGTGAACTTTCGCTGCCAAATTAATACCGGACAGATTTGCGTTAGGATTATTTGCATAAAGTGCCACAGGTAAATTTATCTTTGTATTAACTTGCCCTCCGTATAAATTATCCGTTCTGAAAATTCCGAATTCACCTGAGTAGACTAATATATTTCTTCTTGCGTATGGCGGGCTTTGTGAACCGTCCTCAAGTGTAACTTCTATGGTAAATACTTGAGATTTACCCTGATTAAAACTCATTTTTGTATCAAGGTTGACCGTCGCTTGACCGTATTGATCTAAAGTTGCCTCACCCTGAGTTACGGTATTGGAACCACCGGGAAATGAGTACCGGAAGTCACTACTCAAATTTTGCGCCAAACTCTGTGCGTCATTTAGATATTCATACTCGTAAAAGTCTGAAGATGTAACCATGTATTTAACCTGTTGATTGACAAGCGGTTGACCGGAAAAATAATTTCCCAAAATCTTGAATGTTGTTTTGTCTCCCGCAATAACCTCAGTTTTGGGCGTCGTAACATCAATGTAGGATTCCGGTTTTTGATAATATTCAACGTCAAAACCTGTCGTGTTCGGATACTGCTCGCCTGCATCAACCGAAAGGGTGTAGTAACCGACCTTTGAATCTGCGGGTATTGCAAATTCACCGCTTATTGTACCGTTGCCGGAAATCGGAATATTTTTATTAAATAGTGGACTTTTATTGTCATAACCGGTATAAATTTCAACTGCAGCCGTTCCCTGCTTTATAGAATACCTGGCATCGTCATCATCCCGAAGAATAGATTTGAAATAAACCGTATCGCCCGGTTTATAAAGTGGCCTGTCCGTAAAAGTAAAATATTTGGTCTGCTGTGGAGGTGGAGCAAACGGAGTCCACGATCCGCCACCTGAGTTAAGGTACATCAAGTTCAAAGGAACAATTGCAATATCGTCCCCAAATTGTGTAAGGGCGAGGTCTGCATTCTGACTTAAAGTTGCGTGTGCAATTCCATTAGCATCAAAGCTTGTTGTTTGGATTATGTTCTGCCCGTTCTTTAAGTCATAAACTTGGGCCGATCCGGCAGTGACACTTCTCTTCGTCTTAAAATCCTGGCCCCAAAGAACAAATTCTCCGTTTCCCTGCTTGGCCAAGACACCGGTATTCGATCTGAGAACAAAAGCATCGGCATTTATCGTTCCTATTTTGATTTTCAGATACCAGATGCCTGTATCCGAAAAAGGCAGATCAATTTTTGATCCGGCGTAAGTAGACGTATTAATATCATGTTCTGTGGTAGCTACATATTGAAATTTATTAACATCCGGAGCGCTGTTAATTTGTTTGTCATTGGCATCGTGAGTCAGATAACTAAGGAGAGAGGGTAAATCAGCCTTATACATTGTTATCTCGGCTGTACCTGAAATGTTATATCCTCCGATCTGCACCGCGGGTTCGTCAGTTGAAGCCAAGGTGATAAGACCGGCACTGCTAAACCCCCCGTTTCCGCCATAGATATAAATTTGAGGCGATTGATATCCGGCCAGTGTATTTTTAGTCTTGAGGGTTGGTAAACGGCCCAATATTATTGCTACAAAACCTGCGATAAGTATTGAGACGGATATTAGAAGCAAAAGAAACTTACTTTTTTTATTTTGGAAGAGACGTTTCATCTTCGAAAGACTGCAACAAAATCAGTATATCTTTTCCTGTTGGTGCACACAATGCGAAACTATTTTTGTTGGGCCCATTCCGGCTGAGCAAAATTCTTCATATAAACCGGTAATTTTTCTATATTTAATAATTTGGCGTTTTGGTAAGTAAGTTCTATCGCCAGTCCGTTTTTAGTTTCCTCACTCCACTCCTGATCAAAAATAAAATTCCCCAACGAATAAAGGACGGGTTTCCCACTAACGTAATCTATCGGTTGCACCCAGTGAGGATGACTTCCTGAAATAACATCTGCACCGGCTTCAATTAAGTTGTTTGCAATTAACTTCTGCGTTTCTGTCGGTTGCGATGTATATTCGGTTCCCCAATGAACCATAACAATCAAAACATCCACCTTTGCTTTTGAATCTCTGATCAGTTGATAGTCCAAATCATTAGGTAAAATATCAACAAAATTAAAACCTAAAAATCCGAATTTTGTTCCGTTCTTTTCTGTGGTTTCAAGATTTCCGTCACCCACCCATTTGATTCCGTTATCTGTTAGAATTTTTTCCGTCTCAATTTCCCCATCACGTCCATAATTTAAAATGTGGTTATTGGCCAGACTTACGATGCCTATTCCTGCGGACTTAAGACCCTCAACCATTTTTGGGTCTGCGCAAAATTTGAAGCCTGAGTTTGAAAATGGACAGTTTTCTATTACAGGGTTTTCAAGATTTGCAAAAACAATATCAACAGTATTAAGTTTGTCTGCTACTTTCCTGAACGGATATATAGGATCATTCATTCCCAAACTTTGTGTCATAACACTTCTTCCAAGCATAATGTCTCCGGTCAAAATAATGCTGGTTTCTTTTGTGGGGGTGGCTTGACTGGAATTAAAAATAACAAGAAGTGACAATAAGAATTTAATAATTTTCTCCACAATCTGAGTATAGCAACTTGTAATCGAAGTTTATCTTCCGAAGTCTCTACCTGTCAAAGCTTGGCTTACTGTCCTCAACTAATCTTGAAGTCGGAAAATGTGGACCACCACTTGAATCCCTGCTATTTTCACCGAAACTCCTTCTCGGTCCGCCAAATCCGCCACGGCTTGGACCTCTTGAAAACCCTCCACGGCTTCCACCAAATCCTCCGCGACCTCCGCCAAATCCGCCACGGCTTCCACCTCGTCCACCACCAAATCCTCCGCGCGGTCTTTCCTCTCTGGGTTTATCTTTTGTCGGATCCATGTTCATAGAAAGATTAATTCTTCCCTGGTCATCAATTTCTTTAACTCTGACCTGAACTTTTTGTCCGATATGAACAACGTCTCCGGCATCTTTAACAAAACCCTCCTGACCCATATCGGTAACATGAACCATTCCATCTTTTCCGGGCAAAATATTTACAAAGGCTCCGAAAGGCATAAGTCTGACTACTTCACCTTCATAAATTTCTCCGGCAACTACCTCTTTGGCAAATCCTTCCACATAGGCTACTGCTTTATTCATTTTTTCTTCATCAACTCCGGAAACACTGACCCCTCCGTCGTCATTAACATCAACCTGTACACCCGTATCGGCCATGAGCTTTTTGATATTCTTTCCGCCGGGACCAATAAATTCACCAATTCTGTCTACGGGGATCTTCACAACTTTAATCTTCGGGGCATATTGGGAAACTATTTTTCTTGGCTCGGGAAGAGTTTCGATAATTTTTTTCATAATTTGGGCGCGCGCGTCTTTGGCCTGATCCAAAGCTTTTTCAAGAATACCGGAAGTTAAATTAAGTGCCTTGACATCCATTTGAAGTGCCGTAATTCCTTTTTCCGTTCCCGCAACTTTAAAATCCATATCTCCGTTAAAGTCCTCAATCCCCATGATGTCGGAAAGAACCGCAAAATTTTTCTCATCCTCAATAATAAGTCCCATTGCAATTCCGGCAACCGGGGCTTTAATCGGAACTCCTGCATCCATCAGGGAAAGAGTTGATCCGACAACTGACGCCATTGAAGTTGATCCGTTTGAACTCATAACTTCAGAGACAACACGGATTGCATAAGGAAATTCTTCCTGTGAAGGAATAACCGGATTTAGTGCGCGTTCGGCCAACATTCCGTGTCCGATTTCGCGTCTATTTGGAGATCCAACACGTCCTGCTTCTCCTGTTGCATAAGGAGGCATGGAGTAGTGATGCATATAATGTTTCTCTTCTTCTCCCTCCGCACTTTCCAAAAGTTGGCCTAAAGATTCTGCACCAAGTGTTGCAACTGAAAGAACTTGTGTTTGACCGCGGGAGAACAAGGCACTACCATGAGTCCTGGGCAAAAGTCCGACTTCTGCAGTAAGTTTTCTTAATTCTGTTAATTTTCGACCATCGGGCCTGATACCCTTTTTTAGAATCTGCTCACGGATATAATCTTTCTTTAAATGGTCAACTATATCCAAAACAAACTTTTTGTCGTCTTCTTTTTCAAATTGGGCTTTAATTGCATTTATAAATTCAGTGTATTCATCGGAAGGTCCTTCATGGTTGGCCATGTTTTTAACAAGACCGGGCATTTTATCAGCCACCAACTTTGTAACATCTCTGACGAGTTCGATTGATGGTTCTTCTTCTTTATAAACATCGCGCTTAACTCCAACCGCTTCCGCCATGTCTTCAATAAGTTTAAGAACGGCTTTACTTTCTTTTTGGGCAAATTCTATTCCATCAATTATCTGTTTTTCAGATACTTCTTTGGCTCCGGCTTCAACCATAAGAACGGCTTCTTTTGTTGAAGAAACCGTCAGATCCATTGGAGAAGTTGCAAACTCCGTGGTTGTGGGATTCACTATATATTTCTCATCTTTCATTCCAACCGAAAGCGGGGCAACAGGACCTTTCCAGGGAAGAGTCGATATGTGAATTGCGGCAGAAGCGGCGATTGCCCCTAAAATCTTCGGATCGTTTTCGTTATCGACCGAGAGAACCATAACAATAACTTGGACTTCCCTTTTGTAAGTCTTGGGGAAAAGTGGTCTTATCGACCTATCAATCAATCTGGCACAAAGGACCTCTTCGTCGGTAGGTCTGCCCTCTCGCTTTACCCAACGACTACCTTTAATTCTTCCACCGGCGTAGAGTCTTTCCTGGTATTCAACCGATAGAGGAAAATAATCCATTTCCATTTTAAGAGGAGCGGAGGTAACTGTAGCCAAAACGACTGTATCACCCATTCGGGCCACGATAGCACCAGAGGCTTGTTCTGCAAGTTCACCTGTGGTCAAGCTGAGGGTACGACCACCTAATTCAATAGATTTTTCAATCTTTTTTGTCATTTATTGTTTACTTATTATAATTACTTATCCAATTTTAACTCTGTGAGGAGTTTTTTGTAGCGTTCTTCGTCGCGTCTGTGTAGATAGCTTAGGAGCCTTCTCCTTTTGGCTACCATCGAAAGAAGCCCCCGACGCGAATGAACGTCTTTTTTATGTTCCTTAAGATGCCCTACAAGTTTGTCTATTTGAACCGAAAGAAGTGCGATTTGAACTTCAGGAGAACCTGTGTCGCCTTTTTCCCGGGCAAATTTTTTAATTACGTCGACTTTTTCGTCTTTAGCTAGTGCCATATCGTCATGTGGAGCAAAGTGAGACTACTTCCAAGCCAAACCTTGCTTACATCTTGGGTATGATACCACAATCAATCTCAAAAAACAAAGACCAATCCTTAGAATCAAGGAGTTTTCTTTTCTGGAGGTGTCTGGGTTTTGGGTGTCTCAGTATCCGATATCTTATCCTTGAGTTCTTCTTTGAGTGCCTCAAGCTCAGTCTTCTCCTCTTTGAGTTCCTCAACCAATTTCTTTTCTTTCTTGGTGAACTTCTTGTACCAGACTGTAGACACAAGGATGATTATTACAATTGCCAGGAGAATTGCCAGAG
>Ga0182021_10000343_pt1 | contig 48276 bp, 28 predicted proteins | sample 612E3MmetaG_FD_120493 | JGI IMG/M metagenome (GOLD analysis project Ga0182021, IMG submission 120493) | Permafrost microbial communities from Stordalen Mire, Sweden - 612E3M metaG (Illumina Assembly) | ecosystem: Environmental > Terrestrial > Soil > Wetlands > Permafrost | place: Sweden... | reverse complement strand
GTCATCATCGCGATCACGGCGATCGTCTCGTCCGTCCCGAGCGTGTTGAGGAATGCCAGTCCGACGAGGACGCCAAGGAACACGATCGTCCTTCCCACAACGGGGAGAGTCGCCACCTGCTTGCGTCCCGCCGCGAACACTTCCGCCTGGACATCAACGGGCGTGTCGAGCTTCTCGTAGAACCGGAGAATCTCCTTCTTTTCCTCGTCCGTGTCGCGCGCAAAAAGCCGGGCCAGCGGGACGAGCGTGGGCCCGAGCACGACCGCGCAGGCGATGGACGCCGCGATCTGCCACGGAGCCGCGTTCGCTCCGGGAGAGAGCGCGAATATCACGGCGAGGACCGCGCTTATGAGAATGCTTATCGTCCAGAGAAGGGGCTTCCGCGTTCTGTACAGGTCCGCCACGAAGGAGGAGGAAAGCAGGACGCCGAACGAGAGAATCGTCGAGAGGTACACCTGCGGACCGATGTCCCATCCGAGAAGGTACCGTGCCACCGACCCCATGATCAGGCTCCAGAGTATCGACCCGAGCGCCGCCCACTTCGGGATGCGGCGGAATATGAGCCCGAAAGCGAGAGGGACCGTCACCGGGATGTTAAAGAGCGTGAAGAAGGCCTGCATCTGATTGAAGAGCCCGAACGTGCTGTGTATGAACGTGATCGCCAGTCCCATCACGATGAGTCCGAGGCAGAGCGACGTGATGCGGCCGACCTTCAGAAGCGCCCTGTCCGACAGATCGGGTTTGATGACCCCCTTGTACATGTCGTGGGAGATGATCGACGAGACCATATTGTACACCGTGCTGAGCGTCGTCATCGTCGCGGCGAGCATCGCGGCGATAAACACACCGATAAGGCCGTGCGGGAGGAGCCTGAACACGAGTCCGACGAACACGAGGTCCTGCGGGTTCTTCCCGATGAAGGGTTTGAAGAAATCGACCTGGGAGAGGTCGGGCCAGTACACCTTCGCGACGAGGGGCGGGATCCCGAACACGAGCGGCACGGAGCACGCAAGGAGCGCGGCGAGCCTGCCGACCCGCTTTGCGCTCTTCTCGTCCCTGACGGAGTAGAACCGCTGCGCGCCACCTGCCGCGAACCCGATGCTCGTGATTATGAGTATCGCAACAAGCCAGTGCTGCGTGTAGTGAACGCCGTTGTACGTCTGGTCGAACGACACGGGGGGCATCGCCTTCAGGAGCTCCCCGAAACCCCCGATGAGCCCCAGGCTCAGCGGCATCACGGTGAACGTGATCCCCAGGAGCACGACCCCCTGCACGACGTCCATCGCCATGTCCCCCCAGAGGCCGCCCAGCATGTTGTGCAGGAGGACGATGCTGCCGATGATGAGCACGATTGTCGTCATGTCGATGCCGATGATCGGCGCAAAGAGCTTGCACGTGGAGGCAAGCTGGACGCCCGCCGAGAGTATGAAATTTGTCGCGATCACGCCGCTCATCAGCTGCTGCGTGCTCAGGTTGTACCGGGTCTGGATGTACTGGAGAGGGGAGATCGAGCGGGTCCGGCGCCACAGCTTCGCCGTGAGGTGTGATCCGACGAGATACGCAACGGGGCCGACGGCAAGATACAGTATCGTGAACCAGCCGGAGGTGTAGGCAAACCCGGCCGCACCCGTGAAAATCCAGGCGCTGAAGTTCCCCATGTAGAGCGAGATCCCCGACATCCACCAGGGAATCATGCTCCCCCCCGTGAAGTACTCTTTTCCCCCCTTGTTGACCTTCATGAAATACAGCCCGATCCCCATGATGATGAGGAAGTAGACGAAGATAAAGCCCACATCGAATATGTTGACCGATTTCATGCAGGGTCATCCTTTCGGGGCGGTGCGGAGTGCTTCGAGGACCCGGGCGACCTCCCCCGGCGTGTTGTACAGGTGGAACGAGAGCCGGAGAGCATGCATGCCTCCTTCGGTCACGGAGCGCGTGCGCAGATTGTACGTGTCAAGGTGCGCCTGGAGTTTCTCGTGAGGCAGCGTCCGGTGCTGAATCGTCACCATCGCCGTCCGCATTTCGGCCCGCGCCGGGGAGACGAGAATGATGTCGGGGAGCGCCCCGAGCCCGGCGACAAGGGAGTCCGCCATCATCCTGTCGCGGTCCCAAATCCTCCGGATCCCGATGCTCCTGATGAACGCAATCGCCGCGCCGAGTCCCACGCGCAGCGGCATGCTCACGGTTCCGTATTCGTAGCGCTGTGCCGCCGGGTTGAATGACACCGTCCCTTTCTGAATGTCGAAGTCGCCCCCGGAGTAGGCCCCCACGAATTTCGGGGCGATCGTGTCGAGCATCTCCCTGCGGACGTACAGGAGTCCCGTTTCCTTCGGCCCCAGGAGCCACTTGTGGCCGCTCGTGGCGTAGGCGTCGCACCCGATCTCATGCAGGCTGAACGGGAACATCCCGGCGGTCTGCGCCCCGTCCACGAAAAACCAGATCTTCTTTTCCCTGGCGATGCGCGCGATCTGCGCGACGGGCATGATCATTCCCGTCGTCGTGAGCGCGTGCGGGATGCTGATGAGGCGGGTCCGCTGCGTGATGCAGCGGGTCAGGGCGTCGATGTTCTCCGCATCGGAGACCGTGGAGGGCTCGAACAGGCGGAGCACAATCCCCTCGCGCTTCGCCAGCGCGAGCCACGTGAACACGTTTGCGATATGCTCCTGCGTCGTCAGTATGACCTCGTCCCCCCTGCGGAAGGGGAGCCCGTTGGCGACGATGTTGATTCCTTCCGTCGTGTTCCGCGTGAATGCGAGCTCCGCGCCGTCGCACCCCAGGAGGGCGCCCGCATCCCTCCGGATTTCGTCCAGGACGGAATCCGCGTGACCGGTTTCGCATATCTTCTCAAGCTCCTCGATCTTCCCCGTCACGGCGTCGATGACCGGATACGGGGACGCGCCGAGCCCTCCGGTGTTGAGATAGGCGCGCGTCGTCTCGAGGGGAAATTGCGCGCGGACGAATTCCCAGTACCGTTCTTCTTCCGCATCGGGGGGCGTATAGGAGGGCATCCCGGGGAGCGCACCGGGGGCAGTCGCGGGCGCCCGATGCGCTCCCTCCGGCGGCCTCCGGCCGCCGAGCAGGGAGGGGAACACCGCCGCGCCGAAAGCGGCGGAGGCGGAGAAGCGGAGAAACTCATTCCGTTTCATAGCGTAAACTCCAGTGTGAGTGCCGACCCGCGCTGCGGATAAGGAACGCGAAGAGCGCCGTCCGTAAGCGGGGATGCTTTGCCGTTGACGGCGGCACGGGGAGTCCCGCTCCCCCTGCGCACGGCAACATGAATAACCGCGCCGCGCACCTTGTGAGACGACGCGAGCGTGTCGATCCGGTCCGGAAGCCGGGGCCTGACAACAAGCGCGTCGACGTCCGGCCTGAATCCCGCGATGTGATGCGAGCAGAGATTGATTATTTCATACCAGGTCCACCCCACGACCCCGACGGGGGGCATGGGGGGAGTGATGGACTGTGCGCACCGTTCGAACCATGACCCGGACCGTCCCGCGAGCCGGTCCAGCCACTCCAGGACCCGCCAGACACGGTCGTATTCACCCGCTGCCGCGCTCGCGCGCGCCACGAGCATGGACGCAAGCGGCCAGGGAGCCGGAGGGTTGTCTTCCCCGGTGACGTTGTACCGGGGGTACCCTCCCCCCTCCCAGCGCTGGTTCCAGATCCCGTCCACATAACGCAGCGTTTCGGCGGCAAGGGGAGATCCCGGCGGTATCATCTCAAGAAGTATCGGCAGGAGCGTGATCGTGTCCGGATCGAGATACGAATGCGCTTCGGTGGCGATGGGAGAACCCGGAGGGAGCTTTCCCCTGTCAGGCGGGACCGCTTCTTTCTGCCACCTGCCGTCGCGCGTCCGCCTCTTTATGAGGTGACCGTCTTCGATGAACCTGTAGACCGGATCGGAGAACATGGTCTCGTGCATGGCACGGGAGGCCTTCTCCCATCGGGCCGCCGCGGCGGCATCACCGGCCAGACGGGCCAGCGCAGAACCTTTCGCGAGCCCAAAAGAAACCCAGAACTGGTATGCAAGCTCGAATCCGTCCTCGATGCCGTGGGAGTCGCTCCGTTCCCAGAACTCCCGCCTGTTGTGGACAAGATGGGTCTTCCCGTCGAGGAAGTATTTCTCCAGAGGGAAGTCGCCGCACAGGCGGATTTTCGGCCAGTACTTCCGGAGGAGCGTCCTGTCCCCCGTCCAGCAGAGGTAATTCCAGACGGCGAACATCATGATGCCGTTCTGGACGATCTCCGTATACTCATACCCGAAAAACCTTCCGGACTCGATTGTCCTCCCGTCGGGGCCGATCGAGTCGCGCAGGTTCTTCTCGATGAGGAGACGCGCTTCTTCAACGAACCCTGCGCGCAGGAGGGCCTCGGATGCCATCGCATGGTCGCCAAGCCATTCCATATCGTACATCCACGTCCCCGCATCCATCCTTCCGCTCCGCGAGATGACGCTCCGGAGTCCGGTGCGGGAGACATTGTAGAGCCTGTCGAGAATCGCGTTCCCCGTTTCAAAAGAATTCCGCTTCTTCCACACCGCCGATGTCTTTCGCCAGATGACGGGAAACGTGCGCTTCCGGAGAGATTGCTCGCCGTCCCTGATGGCGTATCCGTACACCCGTTCCGCCCCCTCTCCCGGGGCGATCCGTCCGGCGTCCACACGGACATCGTATCGGCCGAACACCGTCGCAAGAGGGTCGAGCGAGAAAAGGCTCATGGAGGCAAGCCCGTCGGCGCGGGCTCTGCGGTTCTTCCCGACGGTGCGAATGTCCGTGAAGAGCCCGAAATTGGCGTACAGGGAGAGGGAGAGGCTCACGGACAGGGGGGCCGCCGAATGGTTCGTGAGCCGCACGCGGCGGAAGAGGAGCGCGCCTTCATGCGGCACGAAGAACTCTTCCCTCACGCCGCATTCCCCTGCGTTCCAGTCAAGCGCGACGACAGGGACGCCGTCCGGATACTCCCACGCGATCCGGACGAAATTGTCCCGCCCGACGGCGTACCCCCTGACGCCGGGGTACATCCCTGACTTTGCTTCTCCCGGTTCTCCTCCCGAACCGACAGTGACGCCAAGCCGCGTGTTTTCAAACCCGTGCTCGGGAGAGAAGAGGAATGTGCTCCACTTGCGGCAGAAGTTCTCGGGATCCATCAGCGTAAACCCTATGAACGACTCTTCTCCGGGCTCCGGCGAATACTGCACGGCTCCCTGTATGTCTCCGTTCCCGAGATAGAAATATTCAATCCCCGGCGCGTACGTCACGAAGTCGGGGTGCAGCCTCTGCAGGCCTTCCGGGGGCTTCGATGTGCCGGGTGCGCCGTCCTCCTCCGGACGCGCCGGGCGCCCGGGCGGTTTCGACCGCACGAGGCCGGGGAGGAGCGCGCCTATCAGGGGCGTTGCCATGAACTCGCGCCGTTTCACGGGACCTCCATCTCGATCACTCCCCCTCCCGGTGTGAGGCCGCCATACGGGACAATGAGAGCGCCATTCGCCACCGGGACATTCCGGCCGTTCACGCGTGCCGAGGGAGCCGCGTGCGTCCGGCGGACGGAGAGCGTGCAGACGGTGCCGCGGATCAGGAACGATCCGGTCAACGCATCGACCCCTTCCGGGAGCCGCGGGCGGACCGTCAGAGCGTCCAGGCCCGGGCGAACCCCCGCGACATGATGGACAAGAAGAGACGTTATCTCCGCCCATGCCCAGCCGATCACGCAGACCGGGGGAGCGGGAGGAGTAATGCTCGGCCCGTACCGCTCGAACCACCCCCCCGAGAGGCCGCCGTGAATGGTCCTTACCCACTTCACGCACTGCCAGAATTTCGGCCAGTTCCCGGCCTCCGCATATGCTCTCGCCATGAAAAGCGTTGCCAGAGGCCAGGGAGCCGGGGGGTCGGGTTCGCTCTCCGTGTTGTAGCGCGGATAGCCTCCGAAATCCCACGCCTGGCTCCAGAGCCTTTCGCAGTCGCGGAGCGTGCCGAGGGCGATGTCGCTCCCCGGTTCGACGAAACCGTACATCACCGGAATGACGCTCCCGAGATCCGGCTCGCACGCGGGCCTCGCGTTCCCTGCGAGCGGCGACCCCGGAGGCATACGCGCCGGATCGGGAGGGATCATAAACCGCTGCCACCTCCCGTCGCGGGTTCTCCGCTTTATGAAATGCCCCTCTTCCACAAGCCTGAATTTCGGGTGGGTGAGTATCGCCTCGCGCAACCCCCCGGCGGCTTCCCTCCATGACTTCCCCTCGGACGCACCGATTGCGTCGGCGAGCTCCGCGGCATGCGCGAGCCCGAACGAGACCCAGAACTGGTATGTCAGTTCGTACCCGTCTTCGACGCCGAACGAGTCGTTCCGCTCCCAGAATTCCCGCCTGTTATGCATGAGACCGGAATCCCCGTCGCGGAATCGATCCTGCAGCGGGAACGAGGCCACGTGCGTGATCCGCGTCCAGTAATTCTTGACGAAATCCAAATCTCCCGTCCACGCCGCATACATCCAGAGTGCGTAGAGGAGCTCGCCGTTCTGGTCAAGCTCCGTGTAGTCGAAACCCGCCCAGCGGCTCGATTCGAACGTCCTCCCATCGGGCCCGACCGATTTTTCCAGCAGCTTCTTGAGGAGCGTCTTCGCTTCGGCGACCATCCCGGACTGGAGGAGCGCGATCACGACCATCACGTCGTCCCTGACCCACTCCATGTTGTACATCCACGTCCCGGAGTCCCTCTTTCCGCTCCTGGCAAGCATTGCGCGGAGGCCCGAGCGCGAGACGCCGAAGAGATGGTCGAGGACTTCATGCCCTGTCGTGACGGAGGAGCGGGCGTTCCACCATGTTTCGGTCCCGTCGACGAGCGTGTCGTATGCGCCGGGGCCGATGAGCGCGCCGGCGGGATCGATGGAATACACCAGCCGTACCCGCGCGCTTTTGCCCGCAGGTATCGTGCCGGGCGCGACCGTCATGTCGTACCGTCCCGAGACGGCAACCTCCCCGTCGAGCGACCGGAGCGAGATCGAGGCGAATCCGCGGCCCCGGACCGCGGCCGACTTCTCGTCGGGCCCTATCTCATCAAAGAGCGCAAAGTTCGGAAGAAGCGCCGCGAAGAGCTTCAGATCTGCGGGGGCAGCGCCGTTGTTTTCAAGCGTCACCTCCCGGAAGAGGAGCGCCCCTGAGGCGGGGACGGAGAATCGCTCAACGACGCCGATGGTCCCCGCGTGCCACCGGCACTCGACGGTCGGAATCGCACGGGGATAGGTCCACCCGACCGAGGAGAAATTCTCCGGCGCCACAGAGACTCCTCCTTTTCCCCCCACGATGACAGAGACGCGGGTCCTTTCGAACCCCCTCTCGGGATCGAACAGAAACGTGCTCCACTTCCGCCCGAAGCGCTCGGGATCGAATACCGTCAGCCCGAGAAACGTCTGCGGAAGGGCGCCGGTGCGGTCGGGGCAGTACTGCACGACCGCCTGTATGTCGCCGTTGCCGAGCATGAAGTATTCAATGCCGGGGGCGTACGTGATGAAATCCTGATGGAGGCGCTGCTGGACGTTCACGGCCGTTCCGGGAGCCGGGGCCGGATTTTCAGGGTCACCGGGGAGGAGCGGACCGATGCGGGCAAACGCGGGAGCTGCGAGAGAGAATACGGGGGCAACGAGAAACTCTCTACGTTTCATTTCCTCTTTTCATCATAGTGAACGACGACTTCCGCATTCCCCCGGACGGGGAACCGGGCATCTGCATATGAGCTCTGTTCCACGCTCACATCCATGTGCCGCACGGTCTTTCCGTTGACGCGTACCGTGAGCACGCGCGCGGCATCCGGAAGAAGGAGGTGCATGTCGATTGCCGCCCGGGCGTGAATGCCGAGGACAATTGTCTTTTTCGCCGCATCGTGCGTGTAGCGGTAACCGATACCGGCTCCCGATGCGGCATATGAAACCGACAGGGAAACATCGTCGCATTCCGCGGCAGCCCAGCGCGGCGAGAGCCGGACGTCCCTGTACAGGGACGACGCGTCAACGACGCCGCCGAGGCCCTCCAGGAGAGCGAAGAGCATCGCCGAGGAGCCCCATCCGTCGCTCGGCGAGGCATCGGGACTCGTGCTGGTCTCGATCGAGGAGGGCCGCCCGTCCGGGAAATACCAGAGGTACGTTTCGTTCCCCCGCGTGAGTTCCTCGTACCGGAGGAGCTGCGCAACGCCGTAGGCCTCCCTTCCGTGCTCCAGCGCCGCGCGCGCAAGTTCGCCCCCCACAAGGGGCATGAGCCCGCCGTTGCAGTACGAACCGGGAACAAGCTTCGGCTCGCCGAAGATCCCCGCGGGAAACGGGGGGTCGACGCTCACCCAGTCGGCGGCGAACCCGTTCGCCGCGCCGCGCCGCCTGTATTCTTCTATGATGGAGAGCGCCATCGGGTGCGCCGCCAGTCCCCTGTTGATGTCCATCGGGTTGCTTATCGTGAGCTGCGATTCGGGGTCCACCCCCGGTATCTCCACCGGCGTGATGGGTACGCGGTGGCGGTAAAACCTGCCGTTGAACGACGCCCTGTTCGCTCGAGCGCGAAATGCGGCGGCGAACCTTCTCCACCTGAGGGAGGCAGCGCGGCCGTGTGCGTGCGCGTGCATGGCGGCGAGATTCATGAACGCCTCGTAATACCCGGAGCTGTCTCCGTGCATGATCCCCCAGTACGTCTCATCGTCCACCCGGAAATTCAGCCAGGGGTAACGCCCGGCCGTATAGTCAAAATCCCACGTATCGATCGTGTAGGCGCGTTTCACGAGCCTGAGCTTCCGGTCCCACCGCCAGGGATCGGTCATCACGTAGCGAAGCGCCTTCTCCATGCGCGGGATCATCCCCTTCATCCACCGATCGTCTCCCGTCGCCTGCCACGCCAGGTACACGGCCTTGATGAACCGGTATTCGACGTCGGCCTCCACCGGGACACGCACGTACTTGGCCCAGTTCTCCTTCTCGCACGGCACTTTCTCCGGCGTCATCGTGAAATAGTCGAAGAGCCACCCCGCCTCCGACTGCATCTCCGCGAAATGATCGACGGCGCTCTTCATGTCGCGCTCCCAGTACTTCGCCCCCCGCAGCATGTCGGAATGATCGCGGATCCAGATGGCCGGGGTGTCCGGAGAACGGTACCCCCTGACGGAACGGCCGAACATCACGTACGAGCTGACGTCGCGTGAGAGGAAATCCCGGACCCGGGGGACGAGCGCATCGAGCGACGGGTTCCCCGAGCGGAGCGTTGTGCCGCCTGTGTGTGAGGGGCGCATGGCTCACTCCCCCGCCACGACGGGGAAGAGCGGGCCGTGAAACTCCTCTCCCTCTCTGAGCCCCGACCTGTCGCCGATAATATGCTCCAGCGTTTTGTACCTTGTCCCCCCCGGCATGTAGATCGTCACCATCGCGCGGCGGGGGCTTTCCGACGTGTTCGGCCCGGCGTAGTGAAACGTCAGTCCGTCGTGAAATGTGCAGCTCCCCGCCTTCATCTCGACGGCGACGGGAAGGAATTTCTTCCTCTGCTCCGGCGGAAACTTCGCCAGCAGCGTCTCTTCCGTCGCATTCCCCAGGTCGATCGGGTCGCACGGTCCGAGCCTGTGCGAGCCGGGGATGAACGACATGCAGCCGTTTTTGACCGTGACGTCGTCGAGCGCCATCCAGCAGGAGAGGGCTCCCGTCTCGTGCATTGGCCAGTAGACCCAGTCCTGATGCCAGACCGTCGGCTTGCTGTCTTTCGGGTACTTGATGAGCGCGTGGTCGTGCCACAGGCGTACGCTGCCGGCCCGTGCGAGCCTGCGCGCGATCCCGCCGATGCGGGGGTTCAGCGCATGGGTTCGGAAGGCGGGATAGCGCTCCCAGAGGTTCACCATCTGAAGGAACACCTTTGCATAGCCCGGGTCGGTGCGCGGTCCTTCGTTCCCCTCGTACCTACGGCGGTCTTCCACCGCCACATCGAGCGCCACACGCAGCGCTTCCACTTCCTGAACGCTCAGGACCCCGTCCAGCCGGACATATCCGTTGTCCCGGAAAAACGCGACGTGATCCTCCGTGAGCGGGTACTGTTCCATAGGATTCCCTCCCTCCTCAGTGCGACATGCGCTGCATTCTCCACATGAAGCCGGGATCGATATGCGGTTCGTCCCCTGCGTGAAGCTCCATCAGGCGGATCTTCTCCTCAAGAAGGCCGCCGAAATTCGTCCCGTACGTGTGGAGCGTCTCCCCCCGCGCGGCAACCGGCATGAATGTCACGTCCGATTCCCGCCATAGCTCAAGGAGATCCCGCGCATTCCCGAGCTCACTCTGCACCATCTCCCGGCAGAGCGTTCTGAACCGGTCCTTCGCGGGCCCCGGCACCGCGTTGATGTATCCGTGGACGGAGGCGGTCCACGCAAGCATGTTCCGGAGCGTCATGGCATAAGACCGCCAGGCTCGCAGCCTGTCGCGGACGTCGGCAAATACGCGCCCGGCCTCCGCGGACGCGGAACGCCGCAGAGAGTCCCCCGCACCGGCGACGGCCTTCTCCAGAGGGGGAAAGACCGCAATGTCGAATGCGCGCATTTTCTCCAGCGCTTCCTCCACGGTCAGGAAGTTCCAGAGCATATCATTGTTCAGATCCACACGGGCCGGGTTGTTGAACGTCGCAAGCATGTACCGCTCGTAGTACTCGCGCTCGCGTTCCGGTATCGCCCCGATGTCAGGGACAAAGGGCCGGACGCTGAGCCTGAACCAGGGGTAGGCAAACGTGCCGAGAGGGACGCCGGGCGGGACCGAACGGACCGCCTCGTCCGCGAGAAGCCAGATCGCGACGAGGTCGCGCGCACCCCCCTCTCCCGCCCACGCAATCGCCGCGCGCGCGAGTATCTCCCCGAGCGGCCGTGAGGGGGCAAACTGGAAAGACCGGATGACCTCGCTGTTGACGTCATAGGGAGCAAGAGACGCCGGAGCGGGGGATGCAAGGAGGCCGGGCATCCCCTCGCGGAGCGCGCGCGAGAGCCGTTCATGAAGAAGAACAGGCGACGGGACCCCGATCACGCACGGGCACCCGGGATCCTCCCTCCCGTGCATCCACGCGCCGACAAACCCGAGTATACTCTTTTCCCGGCGCGAGACCCCTCCGGCGAACGAGCCGAATTCACCGGCATCGATGCCGCTGCCAAGGGACGAAACGATGTACCGGCGCTCCGCCCCGAACGAGGCGACGTCGCATATCAGCCGGAATTCGGGATTCACGGCCGCGCATTCATCGCGCAGGAGACCGAGATACGCGAGGACATTCCCCGCCGCGGCCCGCGCGATGTCCGCGTCGCTCTTCCATTCGCGTATCAGGTACGGCCCACCGTTCCTCCCCGCATAGAGCGACGAGACGAATTCAAACCCCGCACCGCTGTCATTCGTCCAGAGATGGATGAAGCCGATCGCGGGGACCTCCCGCAGGATGTTCCGGAGGAGCTCCCGGTAATGCTCCCGGACGGTGGGATGGGCCAGTGCGAGCGTGTAGCGGGGGCGGAACGATTCGCGCGGGTGGTCGACGCGCGCGCCTCTGAGGTACGGATACCGTTCCCAGAACGCCTCGGGCATTGACCGGGGGGAGTTGATATGGAGGCCCGGGACGAGCCCGTAGCGTTCGGCGAGCGCGGCATTCGCCTTCAGCGCGGCGAGGTTCGCCCGGAGGTACTCCGCCGGGTAATACCCGCGGAGGAGTGCGCTGTCGACGAACTGGTCGAGATCCGGGCTGTAATCGTAAAACCAGGAGTAGACGTCCCCGGGAGGCCCGCTTTCAAACGGAGGGCCCTCCGCAAGGCCATTGACTGTGCAGTGTGTGAACCCGAGCCGTGCGGCATGACGGACGTAATTCTCGCCGGAAAAACCGCGGGACGTGCGGAGACTCCCGACAAGAAAATCGCTCAGGTTTCTCAGCCATGGGAAGGATGGTCGGACGGCGCGCACATGAGCGAATCCGGCCACGGTCCCGTCAAGCCACTCGTCGCGGACGAGGCAGAAGAGCGCGTAGAGAGAATTCGCACGCGGCGCCGAGAGGACCCAAAGACCTTCGGCCTCCATGCGAAGCTCCATGCGGAGGTCATCGCCTCCGGCGCGGGGAAATCCCGCCTCGATGTGGAGACGGGGTCCGTCCGGAGCGCGCTCTCCGGTGCGGAGGCACACGACCGCCGCTCCCGGCGCCAGTTCCTCCGCCGCGCAGGCGGCAACGGTCTGCACGACAAGGGGTGCATCCGGCGCGTACGTCACCACCCGTATGGCGCTGAACGCCTCACGCAGCGTCCTCCCCGGGGAGGAACCTTCGTGCGCTGTCATTGATTCGGGCCGGTCTTCATGGTCAGGGAGCGCCGAGCTCCGTCCGGACAATCCGGGTCCCGTCGACCATCGCTTTCAGCTTCCCGAACGCGCGGTCGCGAGGCATGAACTTCATTCCGCAGTCCGGACTGATCCAGAGTTTTTCCGCCCGGACATGTTCGAGCGCCTTCCGGATCCGCGCGGCGACGACGTCCGGGGTTTCGATCTGTTCGTCCTTCACGTCGATGACGCCCACAACGATCTCCCTGTCGGATGGATACCGGGAGAAGAGATCGAGTCCCGCCCCGCCGGACACGGCGAATTCCATGCTTATCTGATCGGTGCGCGACTCAAGGATCGCCGGGAAAAGCTCGTCGTACTGCCCCTTGAACAGCTTCCTGAGCTTGTAGTTGCCGTAGCAGGTATGCAGCGCGATTTTTGCGCCGACGCCCTCCACAAGCCTGTTGAATGATTCAACAAGCCAGCCCATGTCCTGCGGGTAGCCGACCCAGACCGGCTCGTCGATCTGTATGAAATCGCATCCGGCGGCCACCAGCCCCTTGAGCTCCGCGTTCAAGATGTCCGTCAGGTCGAAGACAAGCTCCCTGTCCGTCGCGTAAAACTCGTTCGTCGCCCTCTTTGCGAGCATCTGGGGGCCGGTCACGCAGACCTTCGTCCGGGCGCGCGCGCACCCTTTGAGGAAACGGAAGTGCGTGTCCATCCCGAGCGGGCCTTTCCGGCTCACCTTTTCCCGGACGACCGGATCGAGCATCTGTATGGACGGGTCCAGGTTCCCTATCGGTTTCAACTTTCCGGCCATGTCGAACCCGCCGATCCGCATGGAGAAGAAATTGACCATGGTCTCGCGGCGGAGCTCGCCGTCGGTGACAACGTCCACCCCCGCAACCTCCTGGTCCATGACGGCGGACCGCACGGCGTTATCGTGCGCCTCCGCCAGATCGGCCGGGGCGAAGCCGCCCTGCCGGGCGAGATCCCGTGCCTTTTCGAGCCACGGGGGGAGGGAATAGCTGCCTATGACCGTCGTCGGGAGAAGCGGTAGCCTGTCCATGTCTGTGCTCCGTGGCGCAACCCGGGAAAAAAATAGTCAGGGGGTTGCTCACCCTGACTATTGTTTCTCAATCGAACGGAAACCGCGGTACGGCTATTTCATGGCAAAGCTTATCGTGAATCGATGAACGTCGTTCAGCGCCGAGAAGACGGTGTACGCATAGTCGACATTGATCACGTACGTGTCGAACGGCACCCGCACACCCGCGCCGAACGATCCCCGTTCGAGGGTCGTCTGTATCGGCGCCCGGTACGTTGCCCCGGCATCAATGCCGCTCCCCGAAAGGCCGAACCAGCTGTAGTTGAACTTCCAGCCGGCCCGGACGAAGAACGTCTGGTTGAACCCGAGCTCCGTCCCCGCGTAATAGTACTGCGTCCCGTCCTGCGGCTTCACGATGTCGAGGGCGAGAATCCACTTGGTGATCCCCGCATCCACGGGCGCCATGGAGGTGCCGATGGAGAAGGTCAGCGGGATCGGGGAGGAGTAATCGTAGAACTTCATGTCGCCCCCGAGATTGCAGATCCGCGCCCCCACGCTCCATCCCAGGAGGCCGATGTTGTACACCGTCCCCATATCGAACGCGACCGTCCCCGTCCCGACGCCGTCAATGCTCTCGTGTATGTACTTCACCGACGCGCCCAGCGTAAGGTAGTCGGTGATATACCGGGAGTACGTGATCTGCGTGCAGAGGTCCTGGTAGTTGTACGTGGAGGACGTGTTGTTGTCCGTCACCTGCGCCTGCAGCGTGGGATCGGAGTACCCGTTGTCCCTGTCGGCGGTGATGCCGTTGATGCCGAACGACTGGAACCCGATCCCGATCGTGCCGATGTCGCTCCAGTTGTAGCTGGCGGCGACCGCCTCCTGGGAGAGACCCCCTATCCAGTTGTTGTAGGTGAATGACGCCTGTGCCGACTCATCTCTGAGCGCGACACCGGCGGGGTTCCAGAACATGTTCGTTGCGTCCCCGTTCAGAGACGTGACGGCCGAACCGAGAGCAACCTGGCGGGCCCCCACACCAACCTTGAGGAACGCGGCGCTGTTGATCCCCGCCTTCTGCGTCTGCGCCACCCCGAGGGTCGCGCCGACCGCCAGCAGGAGAACAGCGATAAGCGGTATGACATAGTTACGTTTCATTGTTCAGTCCTCATCAATTGGTGTGGTTATCGGAGAATCGCAAACTGACCCACATGCTTCATCGTGGGCGATTCCACCACATAGATATACACGCCGCTCGCCACTTCGATGCCGTCCTTCGAGAACATATCCCAGAACACGCTTCCCTTGCTGGGATCGTTCGACACGAAGTTTATGACATCGATGATCTGGCCGGCAACATCGAGTATCGTGATCTTGCACTGGGGCGGAAGATTGTAGAACACGAGCTTGTGATCGTACACCTGTGATCGGTTGTCAAACAGGGCCGCCCTCTTGTACGGGTTCGGCCTGACGCCGACCTTGCTCAGGTCCCCTCTCGGGGCGAGCGCGGACGTGACGACCTGCGCGCCGCCGAGGTTTTTCAGGAGCGTCGCGTTGTTCGCCGGATAGTTCGCGTTCGTGTACGCAAAGGGGAACGTATTGAGCCAGAGACCCGTGGCGCCGTTCCGGTTCGTCGAGTGCGTCTCGATCTGGGTTGTCTGGTCGCCGCCCGGCCCTGTGAACGTCCCCGTTTTGTACGCCGAGATATAGTACCAGTACTGGAAGCCGAGGATCACGTCCTTGTCTTCGTACCTGTAGGCATATCCCGTTGTCGTCGACTTTGTAAGAGACGGGACGTTCGCCTTGGGGATTACCGCAAGGAGGTCCCAGGTTCCCCATGTGTCGGGCTGGTACGTCCCCTGCGACGAATTCGTGTTTGTCTTCGTGAACGCATCGAACTTCGGGTTCACCGGCTTGTAGAGGTTCGCCGGACGCGGTCCGACCGTCATCTGGTCCTGATAGTAGTCGACAACCCGCATCCCCTCGTCCAGCCACCGGAGTTTTTTGAACTGCGACGATTTCCAGATCTTGTATCCCGCAAACCCGGCATCGGTCTCGGCAGCCGCGTCCCATTCGAGCGCGACGCTCTTGTTCAGCGTGTTCGACACCTTCATGTTCGGGAGCGGAGGCGTCTTCGGGATCTGGTAGTCGTTCTCATATGCCCACCGGGCCGCGCGGACGGCGCGCTGTATCCCTTCGAGCCTGTACCCCGCCACAGTGGCGAACACGATCGTTATCGTCGAGTCCTTCTTCAGGTCGAAGGGGCCGACGCCCGTGAACATGTCGTCGTCGAAATTCTCCGTATGGCTGCAACCGAGCATCCCTGCCACGCCGGCGGTCCACTTTCCCCAGCCGGTCGGATACGATGTCGTAGCATTCGCAGAACCGTCCTCATACGACGTCTGGTCCATGTGGCCCGTGCTCTTGTAGTCGCCGTTCGGACGCGTGGGAGATCCCTTCGGAACGAACGTGAGCGGAAGGCCCGATGTGCCCGAAGCGAAGTAATTGGGATTCGGGGCGAGGTTGAGCGCATTGAAGTCCGTGTTGTGCGAGAGCTGGCCGCCGTTGGCGTACCAGACGCCCGTCGTAATATAGAACATCTTCCTCGGATCGGAGGCCGAACCGACGAACCAGCTGCTTCCGCCCGACATGTACCAGCCGCGCTGGGCGCCCGTGCCGATCGGGTGGGTCCCGAATATCGTCTGCTTTGACGGAAGGCTCCCCGTGCTGTGGAGCGGTGAAGACGGCAGTCCGCCGCTCTTGACGTCGATCATCACCCATCCGTGGTGCAGGTCCATGTAGTTCTTCGTGGTGCCGCCGTTGAACCCGATATCGACGTTCCCGCTCCCAGGGACCGCATTCAGCGTTGTCGCGCTCGGGAACATCATGCTGAACGCCCAGGGATTCCCCGCACTATCGGGATCATCCACCCACCCCGCCTGGCGCGCGTAGATCGTGGGGACGACGTCGTTGACGCACCGGCCGCCGCACGCGTAGCTGGAAATCGACATGTACGACTGCTCCTGAACCTGGAACGCGAGCGCCTTGATGTCGTGCTTCAGGGCATTGGGATAGGTCGCCGTGTCAGGCTTGCCGTCCATATTCATGTCGAGGAATCCGGTGTTCTTCAACTGAATCTCGACGATGACGAAGTCGTTCAGGTTGTCCCAGTTCGGCGCGGCAAACCCGTGCGCGCGCATTTTGACGTCGACGCCGAGATTCGTCGGCCATGCCGCCTCGTACACGGCATGCTGGCGCGTCGTCCCGTCGGCCCAGATCGGATCGTTTGCGTATTTCCGGGTCGGGTCGCCGGCGCCGGCGAGCGTCGACTTGTACGTCAGCTGCGCGAAGTAGGAGTAATTTGCGACCCCTCCGTTTTCGGCAGAGATCGGAAAGAAGCTCGGATTCCCGCTCGCGGGCCCGCGGTTCCACGTGGAGTCTGGATCGTAGACGAGCACCCACGCGTCTTTGTTCCAGTACGGCGTTATGGGAAACGCCGCGGGGAAGTGCGTCCCCGGTGTCGACCAGGCGCGGTCAAAGTTCCCCATACGGAAGAACGTGCGCACGCCGAGTGTTGCGGCGGTCGTCGCCTCGCCGTAGTAGGGCGTGGTCCCCTGGGGGAGAAACGATTCCCAGACGTCGCCCGCACAGATCACACCCGCTCCACCGTAGTTGAACACGGTTGTCGGAGTGATGACCTGCGCCATGAGCGACGTCGGGACGATCGCCAGCGCGACGAACGCGCATGCGATCAATATCTTCAGTCGGTTATTCATACGAATACCTTTCGTCCCTTGAAAGTGAGGGTGGAATATCATTAGAGGTCAACCCGGATCCCGAAGTAATATTCGCGCGGGATGTCATAGAACCAGCTTCCATCAGAATTCATCGACCGCTTGTAGAGACCCGTGGGATCCGGACCCGTCGCAGCCGTCCCCGCGTAGTACGGGTTCGACAGCGTCGTGCCGTTGCCGTTCGTGGCTTCCCACAGGGCGGCGCCGCTGGCCGTATTGTCGTAGCCGATGATGTTCGTCCAGTTGAAGAAGTTCTTCACTTCCGCGAACACCGCAAAGCGGATGTTCTCAAAGCGGAAACCCTTCTCCAGCTTCACGTCGACCATTTTGTTCCACGGAGCGTTCGCGAGCTCCCTTCCCGCCACGCGCGCATCCAGGGGGTAGTAGATGGGGTAGAAGAACCCGCTCTGGAACGTTCCGAGCGACGAGAGGATGATGTCCTCGGGAAATTCAATGGACAGCAGGTATGTGATCCTGTGTGTCCGGTCATATCCGCCGGTCAGCGTGCTCGCGCCGCCCGCAACGTCGGTCTGCACCTTGTTATAGTACACAAAGTCGCCGAACGGAAGCGTGTTGTTGTATTTCGCGGAGTCCGCAGCCTGGAATGACGTCACATTCGTCTTTGTGGCGTCGCTTCCCGTCCAGCTTGATGCCTTGATGTACGTGTAGGCGTAATTCAGGCGCCCGCTGACGGTGGCAATATCAAAGTACCGCTGCCGGGCCGCCTGGATGCTCACTTCCACGCCGCGCGCATCCGCATACTGGGCGTCGAAATACATCTGCGTCTGTCCGCCCGCGGGCGGGAATATTGCGACCGATGTGTTCGGATTGTAGTTTTCCACGTCGCGCATGTACGCCGTGAAATTCAGTCCCAGTTTCCCGGGGAGGAATTCCCACTGTGCACCGAGTTCATAGTTGGACGATTTCGTCAGCGGCTCGTTCAGCGCGGTGAAGCTCGGGAGGCTTGTCCCGAACACGGTGTAGAAGCTCGAGTACATCCGTGAATACGGGGGAGGAATCGCCTGGCGCGAATAGCTGTAGAAGAGCGCCGCGGTCTCGGAGATAGGATGCGACACGCCGATGCGGGGCGACACGAAGTACATCGGGTCGATGTTCTTGGTCTGCCGCAGGATCGAGTTCGCACGGCGCAGCTGGCCGTCGATCATGATCGTGTCGGGCGTGAACTGCGAAAAGTAATTTGCGTAATCGGGGGCTTTCGGATCCCACCTGTCGCCGCGGAGGCCCAGGTTGATCACGAGCCCGCCGAACTCCATCCTGTCGGACGCATACACGGACATTTCCGTCGGGAAGAACTTCCAGTTATCCACGATCAGGCGGGAACGCGTGTCCATCCCGTCGGCGCCGAGCATTGTGTTCCTGTTGATGTACGAGACCTCGTTGAACTTGAACAGGAATCCGGTCTTGATCTGATGGTGGTAATCGACCTGGCTCGTCAGGTCAGCCCTGACCGTGCGGGCGATCGATTTGGAGTTCTCATAGATGAACATCGGGCGCGTGATATCGGCCTGCCTGTTGCCGATGTTCAGGGGAGCGGCGATCTGGCTCGGGCCGGCTTCATCCCCGATACGGAAGAACTTGCTGAGATCCCCGCCCGACTGGGAGATGTATTTGCTTATCGAGGCGGTGTCGGACATCGTCAGGAAGTCGCCGCTTTCGTTCAGCGCACAGTACCCGTCCCCGTTGCCGTCCGTGAACCCGTAGATGAGGTTATGATAGACCTGGCTCACCTGGACTTCGTAGAACGTGGCAGGCGTCAGCACGTGCGTCAGCTTGACGCTTCCCGTGTAGTCGAGTCCCTGGTTCTGCGGAACGCCTTCAAGGAAATACCGCGCATCGTCGTTGTACGTGGAGTTCTTCCAGTTGAAGAGTTTCCCCTTGTCGTTGACGATGCCGAACACGTTCAGCTTCATCGCGTTCGTGAGGTTGTACGATGTTTTCAGCGTGATGTCGGCCTCGCGGCTCCTGTCGTTCGGGAAATAGCCGTGCGAATCCAGGTATTTTCCCGTCAGGAAGAAACGCCATTCATCCGTAATGGCTCCGCCGACCGATCCGCTGAAATCAAGAAGAGGATGGTTGCCGTTGATGTACTTGCCGGGGTAGTACGAGTACTTCCCCGACCGGATGCTGTCGGTGGTTATGGCACCGGTGAGCGACGTCGGGAGCGAGAAGTGTCCGCTGACGAGGGAGTCCCTCACATGGCGGTTGGACCCGAGGCGCGTGTTCACCGTGTTCTCGTCGGCGAAGTAAACATAGTCGAGGTTGTAGACGTCGGGACCGGCGTGGTGGAGTCCGTTGAACTGGCTCAGGCGCGCCTGGATGCTCCCCGAGAGAGGCCCGGTTCCTTCCTTGAGAGAATAGTTGATCGTTCCCGCGGTTGCAGACTGGACGTCCGCACCCGATGCGCCCGTATTCAGCGAGAACTGCTCGATTGCCGCGAAGTTCATATCGGTCGTCGTGTTCATCTCACCGACGTTGTGGCGGGTGAGGTGACCTGTCGACTGAAGGATACCCTGGTTCGACTGCTCCGTAATGTTTTCGTAGAACTGGTTTGTGATATCGACGCCTTCGACGATCGTCTTCGTCTCCGTGATGCGCCCGCCGCGCACGAACCCGTTGAACGCTCCCGGTGTCGAGTTCAGGAGGTCGATCACGGTGACCGTCGGCAGATTCTGGATTTCATCGGAGGTGACCGTCGTCTTCGTGGACGTGCGGTTCTTGTCCACGACGCGCCGCTCGGCGGTGATGACCATCTCGCCGATCTGGACGTCCTGACTCGTCAGCGTGACGTTCATCTCCACCGTCTGATCCTGCACGATGTCGATCCCATCGATCCGCAGCTTGCCGTAACCGACGGCCGAGGCCTGCAGCGAGTACGTTCCCGGGGGAACGTTCAGTATATAGTAGCGTCCCTGCGCGTCCGCAGCGCCGCCGAGGGTCGTCCCGACCACCAGCACGTTCGCGCCGGGGATGACATCCTTGGTGGAAGCGTCACGAACAATCCCCACGATCTTGCCGTTTGCCGCGAGTGCCGGCGGCGTGGCGGCCGCGGCAATGAGCAGCAAAAGACACAGGAAATGGTACCATCGTTGCCTCATATGGTTCCTCCCTTACTTCTGTGGTGAGTGGTTCGGTGAATAGTGATCCGATGAATTGCGAGAACTATGCGCAACTGCATTCTGCCGCCGCCCCGGATGGGGCCGGCCGCACGCGCGTGATTTTGGAATGAACAGGATGAGAAGTGAGTCTGCAACCGTGTGTGAATGCGTCAGGCGGATTGCCGGGGAAGCCTGCGTTTCACTATTGGAATGGCGTTTTACCAGAGTGAAAATACCACAATGCCGGTGCTTTGTCAAGTTTTTTTTTCTTCCGCCGTTGCGGTTTGCCGGTCCATTGCCTATGTTGTCCCGCAGATCATGCATGGAACTGTCGTTTCATAAATGAAACCTGAAAGTCGACCATGCGCCTGCGCATCGCGCGGTCAACGTGGGAGTTCGAGACCCTTCCGCTCGACAGGTTCCTTGAGACGATCGCCGCCGCCGGGTTTGATGCTTCGGATATTCACATTCCCTCGCTCCGGGAGTCGCCGGAGGAGACGAGAGCCCTCCACGCACGGATCACGAGCGAAAGCCGGACGCCGGAGGAGCACTGTACCTCCCTGGCCGGACGGTTCGCCCTGGCCGCCCGCTGCGCCCCTGTTCATATCAACTGTCACACGGGAAAGGACACGTTCTCGAAGGACGAGAACCTCGCACTCTTTCGCGAAGCCCTCGCCCTGTCCCGGCGGCACGGCGTCCCCGTCTCCCGCGGTCCCGCACCCCTGTGGCCGACCTGCAGGACATCACGCTCTCTATGAAGGATATGCTGAAGAAGAGTATGGACTGAGGAACACCTCCTCAGGAGAACTTCCGGCACACAAACAGCGTTCACAGCGATCACACACATGACAACCGCTGATCTCACGACAATCGCCGGGCGGAAATACCCCGCGCGGCGCAGGACGCAGAACCTCGTCGGAGGAGCGTCCCCGATTCAGGCGACGCATTTCTCGATGGGGTTCGTGACGCTCGACCCCTCGGGGGGACAGGTCCCGTGGCACAACCAGGAGCAGGAGGAGGTGTATTTCATCGTGGAAGGGTCGGGGGAGATTTGCGTGGGGACGGAGCGGCAGGCGGTACACGGCGGGCAGGCGGTCTACATCCCGCCGGGCGTCTTTCACCAGCTGACGAACACGGGTCCCTCTCCCATGACGATGATCTACTGTTACGGGCCTGCCGGAGACGTGGCGCACTGGCGGCAGGAGCTCGACGGAACCCTGCCAAGGGCGGGAAAGTCCGCGCCGCCGCTCCCCGCAGGAGCAGCGCCGCAATGCACGACGCCGCCGCATCCATAGCGTTCCCGCCCGCGGCGGCGGGACGCTTCGCACCGACATCACAGCGCTCTTCCCCGGCTCATCGGGGGGATGAGCGGTTCACCGGAGAAGAATAATGCACACAATGAAAACCCACACCGTGGGAATCGTGATGAACGGCGTGACCGGACGGATGGGGATGAACCAGCACCTCTTCCGTTCCGTTACGGCAATCATCAATCAGGGAGGGGTGATTCTTGCGGACGGGGAGCGGATCATGCCCGATCCGATCCTCGTAGGCAGGAACGCCGACAAGCTCGAAGCGCTCGCCGCGAAGTCGGGTATCGCCCGGTGGTCGACGGACGTTCACGCCGCGCTGGCGGACCCGCGCAACACGGTCTACTTCGATGCGCAGGTGACAAACCTCCGTGTCCCTGCGGTCAGGGAGGCGATCGACGCGGGGAAACACATCTACTGCGAAAAACCGACGGCGCTGACGACGTCCGATGCGTACGACCTGTACGTGCGGGCAAAAGCCCGGGGTGTGAAGCACGGAGTCGTGCAGGACAAACTGTGGCTCCCCGGGCTCCTGAAGCTGAAAATGCTCATTGATACGGGGTTCTTCGGCAGGATCCTCTCCGTCCGGGGCGAATTCGGGTACTGGGTGTTCGAGGGGAACCCCGTCCCCTCGCAGCGCCCGTCCTGGGACTACAGAAAAGAGGACGGCGGGGGGGTCATATTCGACATGCTCTGCCACTGGCGCTACGTCCTTGACAATCTCTTCGGAGACGTCATTTCTGTGTCCTGCCTGGGGGCGACTCACATACCGGACAGATGGGATGAGCAGGGGGTCCGGTACGAGGCAACCGCGGACGACGCTGCCTATGCGACGATGCTCCTTGCAAACGGCGTCGTGGCGCAGTTCAATTCGTCATGGACTGTCCGCGTGCGGCGGGACGACCTCCTAACCCTCCAGGTGGACGGAACGAAAGGTTCGGCTGTCGCGGGGTTGAGAGACTGCGTCATACAGCCGTACGAAGCCACGCCCCGGGCGGTCTGGAACCCGGACATCCCGAGTCCGATCAACTACTTTGAGAACTGGACGAAGGTCCCCGGCGGGGACGAGTACGACAACGCGTTCAAGGTCCAGTGGGAGCTTTTCCTGCGCCACGTCGTGAAGGATGAGCCGTTCCGCTGGGGGCTTCTGGAGGGAGCGAAGGGAGTCCAGCTCGCGGAGAAGGGGATGGAATCATGGCAGAAGCGGGCGTGGATCGACATACCGCCTCTTGACGGAATGGACGACTGACGACCGTGGCGGACAGGGGAGTCATACTCGCAGACGCGCCATACCGCGACATCAGCAAGGCGCACGTCGACGTGGCGGTGCTCCCCTGGGGAGCTACGGAACCGCACAACCTGCACCTGCCGTACGGCACGGACAACGTGGAGACCGTCGAGATCGCCTCGGCTTCCGCCCGCCTGGCCTCGGAAAAGGGCGCGCACGTCATCGTCCTCCCCATCATCCCGTTCGGCGTCAACACGGGGCAGATGGACCTCCCCCTGACAATAAACATGAATCCGAGCACGCAGCTCGCGGTCCTGGATGACGTCGCCTCCTCCATCGATGCGCACGGCATCCCGAAGCTCGTCATACTCAACGGCCACGGAGGAAACGACTTCCGTCAGATGATCCGCGAGATCCAGTCAAGGCACAGGACGTACCTGTGTGCCGTCGACTGGTACCGGTCGGTCAGCCGGGCCGGTTTCTTCGACGAACCGGGCGATCATGCCGACGAGATGGAGACGAGCCTTATGATGCACATCGCACCCCGCCTTGTCCTGCCGCTCGAAGAATCCGGGAGCGGCAGCGTGAAGGTGCACCGGATCCGGGCGTTCCGGGAGGGGTGGGCATGGGCGCCGCGACCGTGGACGAAAGTCTCCGCCGATACCGGGGCGGGAAACCCCCGCAAGGCCTCCGCCGAAAAAGGACGCGCGTACTTCGACGCGGTCACACACTCCCTCGCGGATTTTCTCGCCGATCTCTCCGCAGCCGATGTCAACGACATGTATGTCTGACCCCCCCGCGGGGGACCCGGGCTCTCTATTATATACGGAACGGGGGCCGCGCTTTCCGCCGCGCAGAGTGTTAACGTCTACGTCGACGTGCCGAAGTCCGAAGCCCAGTTTCCCTTGCGAACGGGGAGTTTCACGAACCTCGGCGCGCGTTCGAGCCTACCCCCCCCGAGGGCTCCGTGACCGTGAACCCCACGGGACGGCCCCGGCGCGGAGATTCAACAGAGAGGACACGGCGAACGATGAATTCCGGAAATGCTGACAAAGGTTCGGCGCTGTACGTCGCAATGCTGAGCGCGGTTGCCGCGCTCGGCGGGCTGCTATTCGGATACGACACGGCGGTGATCGCCGGAGCGATAGGATTCCTCCGCACCCACTTTGCGCTCGACGCCGCATCCACGGGGTGGGCGGCGTCCAGCGCGCTCCTGGGGTGCCTTGTCGGGGCCGGGATCGCCGGGTACACCGCCGACCGGATCGGACGAAAAAAGGCCCTTCTCACGGCCGCGGTCCTCTACGTCGTCTCGGGGGTCTGGTCCGCCCTCCCTTCAACGATCGCCGAATTCTCCGTGGCGCGCATACTCGGCGGCATAGGGATAGGGACAGCGTCAGTCGTCTGCCCGCTGTACATCGCGGAGATTTCCCCCGCCGGGAGACGGGGACGGCTCGTGACATTCAACCAGCTTGCGATCGTGATCGGGATACTCGTCGTATACTTTGTCAATTATTTCATCGCGGGGCTCGGGAGCGATTCCTGGAACGCCAGCACCGGGTGGCGCTGGATGTTCGGATCGGCGGCGATACCGGCGACCGTGTTTTTCTTCCTCACGCTCTTGATCCCGGAAAGCCCGCGCTGGCTCGCCGAGCACGGGAGGCACGATGAGGCCCGGGAGACGCTCGTCCGGGTCGGCGGGAGCGTCCAGGCCGATGCCGAGCTCGCGGCGATCACCGAGGCGCTCCGGGAGGAGCCCGTCTCTTTCTCCGGACTGCTGCAGCCGGGATTCCGCACCGCGTTTCTTATCGCCGCCGTCATGGCGATCCTTCAGCAGGTGACGGGAATCAACGTGTTCATGTACTACACGCCGGAGATATTCAAACAGGTTGGATCCGGGACGAACACCGCGCTCCTGGAGACGATCTCCGTGGGAGGGATGAACCTCCTCTTCACTCTCGTCGCGTTGAGACTTGTCGACAGGTTCGGCCGGAAGCCGTTGATGATCATCGGCGCCGCCGGGATGACGCTCGCACACGCCGGGCTCGGCATCGCAGCGTACAATAACATACTCGGGACCTGGGTGCTCATCCTCGTGCTGGGATTCATCGCGTTCTTCGCGATGTCGCTCGGGCCCATCGTCTGGATCATCATCGCCGAAGTATTTCCCACAAGGATACGCGGAAGGGGAATGGCGATCGCGTCCCTCCTCCTCTGGGGAACGAACTACGTCGTCTCACAGACGTTTCCGATGATCAACGAATCCCCGTGGCTTGTGGCGACGTTCGGCCATGCGTTTCCGTTCATGCTCTACGGGTCGTTCTGCCTCCTCACGGTGTTTTTTGTCCTCGCCGTTGTCCCGGAAACCAAGGGGAAGTCACTTGAGGAAATCGAAAAACTGTGGAAGCGCTGAAGGGAAAGATCACGATGCATACTCTGCAGCGTCTGATATTCCCCGCTCTCACAGCGTTTGTCATCCTACGGACATCCGCGCCCGCACAGGGGGGACCGCCTGCCGTTGACTTCCGTTATGCCCCCGCAACGCACCTCACGGCGATCTGTTTTCCCGCAGACTGGCAGAAGACCGAGATCACCGAGCGCGGTTCGCTCGGGTACGATTTCGGCCCCGGGCCCTACGCGCGTCCTCTCACGGAGATTTCCCTCGGAGCGAAGGAGGTCCCCCTTTCCCCCGGTGAGCCCTCCATACGGGATCCCCGCGTGCCTGTTGCGACGATTCGGCTGAACGGAGACGGAGCGGGCGCGGCGCTGGAGGAGTTTGCACTGGACGGGAAGACGGCGGCAGCCTCCTCGTCGACGTTCAGTTCGGGGAGAATCCGCCGCGACGGGGGACTCACGGGCGCCGCGGGATGGGCGGATCCCCCCCCAGGATGCGATCCTGCGTTCCGGAACGTCGCATGGGGAACGAATAGGCCGGTGCTCTACCGGGTACGCGTCGCGCCGGGGAGCGCGCGGCGTATCGCGCTCGGCTTTTGCGAGCCCTACAAGAGGACGAGAGGTCAGAGAGTGCTTGAGCTGCGCGTCGAGGGGGCGGCGCCCCTGACGATCGACGCATTGAAGGACAACGAAAAGAACAGACCGTACGTCTACTTCCTCGACGGACGCGACGTGAACGGAGACGGGGAGATCACGGTCGAGGTGCATGCGTCGCCCGTCGGCGTCGACCCGAACGTGATACTCAACGCATTCTGGGTATTTCCTGCCGGCACGAGCATCACGGAGGAGGAAGTGATCCGTGGAGAGGGTTCCCGGAGGGCCGAGATCTCATGGAGCTGCGGACTGGAGAACGAAATGGGAGCGGCCTCCACGCGCGTGGACGGGATACGGGCCGTATACACGGGGAGACCGGTCACCCCGATCGTCATCGTCCGCACGAGGCGGACAGTATCGTTCAAAGACGGCATCCTCGGCAACCCGGGACGTCCCTGGGTCGTCGCCCGCCCCAGGTTCACGCGTGCAGCGAGGGAGGGGAACATCTGGAAGCTCGAGCTTCCGTTTGGAACCCGCCGTGCGGACGTGTACGTCCTGCACGGGGGAGATCCTCAGGCGACCGCCGCACGTCTTCCGGACCTCGATCACGCGCTGAAGGAAACGGAGCGTTTCTGGAAGACAGAGGCGCGACTCCCCTTCGGCAGGATCACGGTCCCCGACAGCGGCATACAGTACGTTCTCGATGCGAGTATACGTGATCTCTACCAGATCGCGGAGCGGGTTGACGGGGGGTTCCAGTTCCAGCCGGGGCCGAGCGTCTACCGCGGACTCTGGATTCATGATGCGTCGTGGGACGTGCAGACCGCGCTGGCCCTCTCCGACACGGGGTCGGCGCGCACGTGCGTCGAATCGATGCTCCGGTTCCAGTGCGCAGACGGCCGGATATTCCTGAGCGAGCCGTTTCCGATGATGCGCGAGACCCCGCTCACACTCTATGCGCTCTGCCGGTACGCCGCTGTTTCGGGCGACGCCGCTTGGCTGAAGAACCGGTTCAACAAGGTGAACGCGGCGGTCGGCTGGATACGGAGGACCCGAGCGCTGACGCTCGCCGACCCCTCTTCAGCCACGTACGGACTGTTCCCCCCCGGGTTCACAGACGGCGGGATAGGGGGTATCTCCGCGGAGTACGGAACGACGTTCTGGTCATTGAATGCGCTTCAGGCGGCTGCCGGCGCGGCTGCCACGCTGGGTATGCCGGACAGCGCCCGGTCGTGGAGTACGCTCTCCGGCGACCTCATGGAGTCGTTCAGAAAGGCGTCGGCACGCGACGCGCGACGCGATTCATCCGGCAATCTCTACCTCCCGATGAGGGTCGGCGATACATCGCGCGCGATAACCCCGCAGCAGGCAAACTGGGGGATACTCGACGCCCAGGCGTTCGGTCATCTCTTCCCGTACGCAGACCCGCTCCTGAACGGAACGCTTGCAATGCTCGACTCGAGGATGACGGAGGGGGTGCATCAGGACGTCGGATGGTTGAGAGGGGGAGTGTGGCCTTTCTTCACCGCACAGGAGGGGATCGTGCACGTGTACCAGAGGAACTACGCGCGTGCGGAAGCGAACCTGTATGCGGTCGCAAACCATGCCACGCCGCTCGGCACCTGGCTTGAAGAACAGCTCCCCATCTCGGCGGGGACACGCACATCGGGGGACGCTTCCGATGCGACCGCCGGCGCGCTGTTCATACTTCTCCTGCGCGACATGATCGTCAACGACAGGACGGACACGCTTGAGATACTGGGGGGCGTTCCCTCCGCATGGTACAGGAGTGGTGCCCGGCTCACGCTGAACGGCGTGCTGACGGATTTCGGCCCTCTCACGCTTGCCGTGAAGGTCTCCCCCGGAGGACAAATGTGCACGCTCGAGGGCTCCCCCCTTTCCCGCGGAAAGGGGGTGAGCGTCCGTATCGTTCTCGCCGGGCTGAAAAGCGCGGGGTTCACCCGTCCCGACGGGAGGGAACTTCCAGGCGCAATCGAAATTCCCGCGGACCGGGCGATCCGGATGTCATTCGCGGCCGCTCACCGATGACGGGACGTGTGCAGGACGCTCTCAACAGGAAAGGAATGGCAATGCGCATCGGCATACTCTGTTCGCTCTTCATCTGCCTGTCGCTCTCGAATGCGGCCGCTCAGACGGTCACCGCCGAAGACATGGCCGCGCGCGTCAAAATGGAATTCGTTCATGCCTGGGATGGATACAAAACGTACGCCTGGGGGCATGACGGGCTCAGGCCGGTGAGCAAGACGTCGTACGACTGGTACGGCACCCCCTTCTACCTCACCGCACTGGAAGCCATGGACACGATGACGCTCATGGGACTGCATGAGGAGGCCGACAGCACGCGGGAGTTCATCGCCACGCACCTGTCGTTCGACAAAGACGTCTACGTCGACGTGTTCGAGTTTACGATCCGGATCATGGGGAGCCTTTTGACGAACTACCAGCTCTCCCGCGATCACCGGCTCCTCGATCTTGCCGACGACCTGGGGAGGCGGATGCTCCCCGCGTTCATCACCGGAACAGGGCTCCCGTACCGGGAAGTCAACCTGAAGACCGGCGCGGTGCGGGGCGAATTAAGCAATCCGGGGGAGGCGGGGACGCTTCTCGTCGAGTTCGGCTCGCTCACCGCGATGACGGGAAAAGGGGCATATTATAACAGCGCCAAGATCGCCCTCCTTTCCCTGTACAGGGCGCGCTCGGAGATCGGCCTTGTGGGGGAGGGGATCAACGTGACGACGGGAGAATGGACGAAGACCGACAGCCACCTGAGCGCGTGCATAGACTCCTATTATGAGTACCTGCTGAAATGCGCATACCTGTTTGACGATTCCGACTGCAAACAGATGTGGCTGACGTCGTATGAAGCGGTAAACAGGTACCTTCTCGACTCGAGCGCAACAGGCTACTGGTACGGCCATGCGGACATGAACACCGGCAAGAGAACGAAGACATGGTTCGGCGCGCTCGACGCATATTTCCCCGCCTGCCTCGCTCTCTTCGGAGACATCGACAGGGCGGACCGGCTGATGAAATCCTGTTTTACGATGTGGCGCAGGTACGGCATCGAGCCGGAACAGTACAACTACGTGACGGGGAAAGCCGAGAAGCCGCGATACTATCTGAATCCGGAGATCATGGAATCGGCGTATTACCTGTTCCAGAGAACGCATGACCAGATCTATCAGGACATGGGGAAGGTATTCCTTGACAGTCTCGTGACGTACTGCCGGACGGAGGCGGGGTACACGGAGCTGGACGACGTCGTGACGAAAACGAAGAGAGACCGGATGGAGCCGTATTTCATGGCCGAAACGATGAAATACCTGTATCTCCTGTTCGCTCCCTCCGAAATACTCCCGTTTGACAAGGTCATATTCAACACGGAAGGACATCCCATAACCAAGGCGTGGTGATGAGCGGACTCACAAGAAGGGATTTTTTCACCGTCGTGGGGCTCGGCGCCCCAGGGGCGCTCCTCGTGAACGGGAGAGCGGAGAGGATCCCGTCCGGGCATACGCAACTCCCCCGGATCCCCGGCCCTCCGGTGACCGGCAAGGAGATGGACCTCTCCCCCGCCGCATGGATCTGGTACCCTTCAGAGCGGACGCTCCCGAATACGTTCGTCTTCTTCAGGAAGCAATTCACGCTAAATGCGCCCGTGCGCCGGGCATCCGGCTGGATTTGCGCAGACAGCAGGTACCTTCTTCACGTCAACGGCGAACGGGTGCAGTGGGGCCCGGCTCCTTCCGATCCGCGCTGGATGGAGGTCGATCCCCTCGACATCACGGGCCGGCTCCGTGAGGGGGAGAACGTGATCGCCGCGACGGTCCTCTACTACGGACACGGTGACGGCACCTCCCCCGCCGGCAAGCCGGGATTCATATTCAGGCTCGACGTCGAGACGGAGGAGGGCGCTCTTACGCGGATCGTCTCCGACTCCTCATGGCTCTCACTCCCGGCCCGGTCATGGCAGCCGGGTCATTACAAGAGGTGGTACGTCCGCTCTCTCCAGGAGGAATTCGACGCGCGTCTCTACCCCGCAGGGTGGGAGACGCCGGAGTTCACACCCGGGCCCGCATGGTCGCCTCCCATGGTGCTTCCCGATTCTTCCGCCGATGCAACGCCGATCGCATCCGGATACAACGAATACGCGCTTGATCTGCGCGGGGATGCCGCACACTGCGGGCTCCGTCCTAGGAGCATACCGCTCATGCGGGAATCCATTGTTCCCGCACAGAGCCTTTCGTCGTCGTTCTTCGTCTCCTGGCGCGCGAGGCCGGAGGAATATTTCGAGATGCTCACGCCCGGCGCGTACACCGCGGAAGGACGCGCGCCCGCCCGGGCCGCCGGTGATCACACGTGGAATGTCACGCTCGAGGAGGGGAAGGGATCGGTCCTGACGTTCGAGTTCGCCCGGGAGTCAATCGGCTGGCCGACATTCTCCATCGACGCCCCCGCGGGGACGATCGTGGAACTCATGGTGCAGGAGCATCACGATCCCTCGCGCGCCATACTCCTCAACACGCACTATCATGCATGGGCGAGATTCACATGCGCCGGGGGGCTGAACAGGTTCGCAACGTTCGATTACGAGGCGGTCAAGTGGCTCCAGCTCCACATACGGGGGGGGAGCGGGACCGTCACGGTCCGGGACGTCGCGCTGAGGGAGCGCTCGTACGCATGGAAGAGGACCCCGGCGGTCGCGACGAGCGACGCGACGATCAACCGGGTTGTGGACGCGGCGGTCAACACCGTCAACAATTCGGTACAGGACCTCGCCGTGGACGGGATGGGACGGGAGAGGCAGCAATACAGCGGCGACGGAAGCCACCAGATGCACGCCGTCTATCTCGCGTTCGGCGAGATTGCCGGGCCCGCGCGATTCCTGAAGACGTTCAGCCAGGGGATCACCGAGGAAGGATTCTTCCTTGACTGCTGGCCCGCGTACGACCGGCTTGCGCGGCTCTGGGAGCGGCAGATGCACCTCTCCGTGTGGGGGCCTCTTCTCGATCACGGCGTCGGATTCGTGTTCGACTGCATGCACCATTATCTCTATACGGGGGACCGCGCGGCACTCGAAGAACCGTTTCCCCGCCTCCTGAAATTCTTCACGTACCTCCGCTCGCTCCGGAGGGAAGACGGTCTGCTTCCCGTGGAAAACCTGGGGGTGCCGTCCGTCTATATCGATCACCTCGCGTACAGGAAACAGAAGCACAAACAGTGCGCGTTCAATCTCTATACCGCCGCGATGCTGAGGCATGCGCTGGCTCCGCTCGCCCGTGCGTTCGGTGAACGGGAGTGGGAATCCGAAGCGCTCGCGTTCAGCTCGGAGATACTCGCACGGACACAGGAGGTGTTCTGGGACGGGGCCGAAGGAATCTACGTGGCGAACCGCCCCTGGGCGGCGGAAGAGGGTGAACTCCGGACGTGCGACAGGTCGCTCGCACTCGGGATACTCTACGACCTCTGCCCGGCAGGACGCTCCGCGAAGTCGCTCTCGATTCTCGCCGAGTCCCCGCCCTCGATGGGGTCCTCCTACCCCGCCAACGCGTGCTGGAGACTCTGGGCGCTCGCGAAAGGGGGGCGGCCGGACGTGATACTGAACGACTTCCGGACCCGGTGGGCCGCCATGGACTCGGTGAAGTTCAACAGCACGCTCCAGGAATTCTGGAACGAGAAACCGGATTCGGGGTCCGTCATGAGCCACTGCTGTCCCGCCCCGCTCTACATGATGTACATGGGGATCGCGGGGATCCAGCCGCTCGAACCCGGATTCACGCGGTGCATGGTGCGCCCGCAGCCGGGCGACCTGGAGCATGTCGCGCTCGTCGCCCCCACTGTGCAGGGAGATCTACGATTCTCGTCGGACGGGAGAAAGGGGGCCCGACAGCTCTCCCTCACGATGCCCGCGGGATGCACCGGAGAGCTTACGGTGGACAGCAGGGAGTCGCTCCCGCTGGCGGCGTGGCCGTCGGCGGGCGAGATCGGACTCCGGAGATACATGCTCCCTCCCGGGAGCATCACGGATGTGACGCTCAGATACACATAGGAGAAGGGATGGGAACACTTCACGATGCGCGCGTGTCTCTGCTCGTGCTGATATGCGCCAGTCTCTCCGCCGCACAGACGACAAAGAAGCCCCTTTCGCATGATGTGTACGACGGATGGATACGGATTACCGGGGAGACTATCGCGAACGACGGGCGGCATGTCATGTACACGCTTGAGCCGGGGGAGGGGGACGGGCGGCTCATCATCTCTCCCGGAACGGTGGGACGTCCGGACACGATCGCGCGCGGGGCGGGAGGGAAATTCACAGAAGCCTCCGACTTTGCGGTGTGCACAATCAGGCCCTTCTTTTCCGCCATAAAGAAAGCCCGTGACGACAAGAAAAAGGGGGACGACGCGCCGAAGGACTCGCTCGGCATCATCAATCTCTCGACGCACGAAGTCCAGAGAATCCCCCGCGTGAAATCATTCAAGCTGCCGGAGAAGGGTTCCGGGTGGGTGGCCTATCAGCTCGAGAACACGCTTCCCGATACCGCGAAGAAGAGCCGTGCGGGCAAGGGAGACGCATCCGACGACAAGGGGGAGGAAAAGAAGGAGGAGAAAGGGACAACGGTCGTGATGAGGGAGCTCTCGAGCGCACGGGAATACCAGTTTCCCTGCGCGCGCGACTACGCGCTGAGCCGGGACGGGAAGCATCTCATCGTCGCCACGAAGGGGAATGACAGCACCGCCGCTCCGGGGGTCATCGTCTTCTCCACCGCCGACAGGAGGACAGACACGATCGCGATCGGGAAGGGATCGTACCGCCAGCCCGCATGGGACGACGAAGGGACGCAGGCGGCGTTCGTCGCGGACAGGGATACGTCGAAATCCAAACAGCGGTTCTTCTCTCTCTACTACTGGAAATCCGGTCAGGACAGCGCACTTCGCGTCGTCGACACGCTCACGCAGGGGATGTACAGGCACTGGCTTGTAAGCGAGAACGGGCGCGTCTTCTTCTCCAAAGACGGCAGGCGGCTCTTCTTCGGGACTGCCCCCGTCCCTCTCCCCGAGGACACGACGCTTATCGACGAAGAGACGGCGAAGCTCGACATCTGGAGCTGGCAGGACGCGCAGATTCAATCGCAGCAGCTCAAGGAACTTGCCGATGAGAAAAAAAGGTCGTATACCGCGGTCTTTGATATCAGCGTGAAGCGTTTCATCCAGGCCGCAGATACGACGCTCCCGCTCGTCGTGACGGGAGAGGAAGGAAACGCACCCCTCGCACTCGGGCTTTCCAGCCTCCCGTACAGGAGGGCGGAAACATGGGAAGGGACGCCGTCATGGGACGCCTATACAGTCGACCTCACATCCGGCGTCCGCACGCGCCTCCTCACGCACATCAAGGGGGGGGTGAGCCTCTCCCCCGCCGGTCGGTTCGTCACGTGGTTCGACGGGAAGAAGAGGAACTGGTTCGCGATCCCGATCACGGGGGGAACTCCCGTCAACATGACTTCCGGGATTCACGTCCCTCTCTACGACGAATTGAGCGACGTTCCCGAAGACCCCGCCCCGTACGGCACTCCGGGATGGACCGCCGGAGACAGCCTGTTTCTCGTGTACGACAGGTATGACATATGGGGAGCGGATCCCACGGGGAGAATGAGCGCGCGCTGCCTTACGGAAGGGAAAGGGCGGGATTCGCATATCCGGTACCGGTATGCGCGTCTCGATCCCGAGGAGCGCTTTCTGACTCCGGGCGCCATGATGCTTCTCCGGGCATTCGACGAAAAGGACAAATCGGCCGGATTTGCGCGGGCGTCGGCGGGACTCCAGGGGCCTCCGCGGCAGCTCGAGATCACGCCGCACATGTATACGGACGTAGCGAAGGCACGCAATGCCGGAGCAATGATTTACATGAAGGAGTCGTTCCGAGAGGCCCCCGAGATTTACCTGACGGATACAGCGTTCTCCGCCCCGGTGCGGATGAGCGAGAGCAACCCCCGGCAGAAGGACTACCTCTGGGGAACCGCCGAGCTCGTCCACTGGAAGGCGGGGGATGGAAAACCGATCGACGGGCTCCTGTACAAACCCGAAGGGTTCGATCCGGCGAAGAAGTACCCGATGATCGTCTACTACTACGAGAGGAACTCCGACCTTCTCCACAGGTACATCGCGCCCGCTCCCAGCGCCTCGACAGTGAACATATCGCTCTACGTCAGCAGGGGATATGTTCTCTTCGTCCCCGACATACGGTACAGGGTCGGATTCCCGGGGAAAAGCGCATATGACTGCGTCATAACCGGCGTGAACGCCCTTCTCGCGAAAGGGTTTGTCGACAAAAACAGGATGGGACTGCAGGGACAGAGCTGGGGAGGATATCAGACGGCATTCCTCGTCACACGGACGCACATGTTCCATGCGGCGATGGCGGGCGCCGCCGTCTCCAACATGACGAGCGCATACGGCGGGATACGGTGGGAATCGGGGCTGGCGCGCATGTTCCAGTACGAACACGAGCAGAGCCGCATCGGCGCGACGCTCTGGCAGCGCCCGGACCTCTTTATCGAGAACTCCCCCCTCTTCAGGGCGGACAGCGTCAGGACGCCGCTCCTCTTGATGAACAACGACGCGGACGGCGCCGTCCCCTGGTACCAGGGGATAGAGTTCTTCAACGCGCTCCGGCGGCTCGACAGGCCGGTGTGGATGCTCGTCTATAACGGGGAGGCGCACAACCTTGTGCAGAGAAAGAACAGGAAAGATCTGTCGATACGGATGATGGAGTTCTTCGATCACTATCTTATGGGAAAACCGGCGCCGCCGTGGATGAATGAAGGCTTGCCGGCAATCGACAAGGGAAAGATCCTCAAATACTGAAAGCCATAATTGAAGACGGAGAATGGAAGATCGAGGATTGAGAATGCTGATTCCAAAATTGACGATTGTGCTAACGATGTGGGGGGCGCAGGCGGGAATGGCACAGGAGACGAGCTACCCGACGGCGCGAGTCTATGTCCAGCCGGGGACGGAGCCGGCGGAACACCCGGTCGACATGAAGCACATGCGCGTGGAGCTCAGTTTTGACACCGCACGGAAGCTCGTCCGGGGGCGCGTCACGCATGTGTTTGCTCCGCTGCGGAGCCGTGTCGATTCGCTCTTCTTCAACGGGCCGGGGATAACGGTACTCGAAGCGACGCTGAACGGACGGAAACTTACGTTCAGGACGTCGCCGGAAGGGGTGACCGTTTTACCGGTTCATCCCCTGACGTGGGACACGGAAGACTCGATCACGTTCAGGTACGAAGCGACCCCCGACAGAGGGCTCTACTTCGTCGGCTGGGACGACACGAGCAGTCTCGGCCGGAAGCAGATCTGGACGCAGGGGCAGGGAATCGACAACAGGCACTGGGTCCCCTGTTACGATGAAGAGAATGACAAGATGACGACGGAAACGCTCGTCACGGTCGACAGCGCATACAGCGTCCTTTCCAACGGGACGAGAGTCGAAGTCCGTGACAACGGCGACGGGACCCGCACGTGGCATTACAGGATGACGCATCCGCATTCGTCGTACCTCGTGATGCTCGCGATCGGCAGATACGGCGTGCGGACGGTTCACACGAAAGGGGGGGTGCCGGTCAACCTCTGGTACTATCCCGATGAGCCGGAGAGGATAGAGTCCACATACAGGTATTCGGCCGCAATCGTCGATTTCCTCTCGGAAGAGACGGGTGTTCCCTACCCCTGGGAATCGTATTCGCAGATCCCTGTCGAGGACTTTCTGTACGGGGGGATGGAGAACACGACCGCCACGGTGTTCGGCGATTTCCTGTTCGTGAACGGGCGGTCATATCTCGACAGGGACTATGTCGGCGTCAACGCACACGAGTGCGCCCACCAGTGGTTCGGCGACTACGTCACGGGGCGGAGCGGCACGAGCGCGTGGCTTCACGAGAGTTTTGCGACGTTTTACGCGAAACTCTTCCAGGAATCGATATATGGAGAGGAGTGGTACGAATGGGCGCGCCGGGAAGAACAGACGGCCGCACTGGAGGCGTCGAAGCAGAACCGGCTCCCCATCGTCCACGGCGCCGCAGGGAGTGCCCGCGTCTACCAGAAGGGATCGGCGGTCCTCGACATGATGATGCACACGTTCGGGCGGGAGGAATTCCGCCGCGTGATCCGCTCGTACCTCCTAAAACACGCGTACGGTAACGTCGAGACAAACGACCTGTATCAGGCGTTCCAGGATGTGCTCGGCCTCAGTCCCGCGTGGTTCTTTCATGAGTGGATCGACCGGGGGGGAGAGCCCTCGTACAGCGTCCGGTTCGAGGAGGCCGCCGGGGGGGGATCACAGGGGCGGCAGTCGGTATTCAGGGTCGTTCAGACGCAGGTGCAGGACGATATTTCCGGGCTCTTCCGGATGCCCATTCAGTTTGAGGTTCACTATGCCGACGGGACTGCGGAGAGCGTATCGCGCGTGATCTCCGATCAGTCGACGACAATCACGATACCGAACCCCGGGGCGCGCCCCGTCGCATACGCGCTTTTTGACCCCGGGAGCTGGATACTCAAGTCGGTCGATTTCGAAAAGCCTCTGACGATGCTTAGAGCCCAGGCCCTGGGCGCTCCCTGTATGATCGACAGGTACGACGCCGTACGGGCTATGCGCCCCGCCGCCGTCGCGGCAAAGAGGGAAACACTTGCCCGGGTCTACGCAAAGGACGGCTTCCATGCACTGCGCGAGGAAATCCTCTCACAGATCACGGGAGACACGGACACGCAGAGCGTCTCGCTTGTACGGCGGGGACTCCGGGACACTTCCGCAACCGTGCGCCGGGCCGCACTCCAGGCGGCATCGGGCGGCATGCTTTCCCTCCTCCGGCACGACGCAGAGACGATGCTTGGGGACTCTTCGTATAACAACGTTGCCGCCGCACTCGAGATTCTTTCGGACCGGTTCCCGGAGGAGACACCCCGCTACCTCGCGCTGACAAAGGGAGTAGACGGGACCGGACACCGTGTGAGCGTGCTCTGGAACGAGATCAGCGCACGGCGGGGAGACACCGCGTCAGTCTCCCGCCTGATCGCTTACGCCGGCGTCTCGTACGAATTCATGACGCGGGTGAACGCGCTGGAAGCGTTGAAGAGGCTCGGCGTGTGCGACGAACGGCTCTTCGGCTCCCTGTTCAGCGCGATGGTGAACCCGAACGGGAGGCTCCGCGCACCGGCGGAGGCCTTCGCGTCGTACTTCATGGAACAGACCTCGCAGGCGCGGGAGATGAAGCTCTATTACGGCGCGCACGCCTGGACGGCGGCCGAGCGGGCATTTCTGGAACCGTATTTCAAATGACACTCGCGAGGCTTGAAGAGATACTCGACCGTATTCGAAGCGCGAGGATCGGGATCGCCGGAGACTTCTGCCTGGATGCCTACTGGGAGATCGATACGGGCGAACCCGAGATTTCGCTTGAAACGGGGAAGCCGACGCACGGCGTCAGGTCGCAGCGCTACGCCCCCGGGGGAGCCGGGAACGTCGCGTGCAATCTCGCCGCTCTCGGAACCGGGACTGTCCGCGCATTCGGCGTGATCGGGTGCGACATGTTCGGGAGGGAACTCGAGTCGCTCCTCCGGCAGAAGGGAATCGACACATCGGGGCTCATCGCGCAGGAGAGGGACTGGGAGACTCCGGTGTACGCGAAGCCGTACCGCGCGGAGGCCGAAGGGGAGCGGATCGACTTCGGCAGGTGGAACACGATGGGATCGGAATCCACGCTCTGCCCGCGTATCCTTCAGGCACTCCCCTCACTCGGCGCGTTCGTCGTCAACCAGCAGCTTGCGCCGGGAATTCATTCGGCGGCGATGATCCGCGCGCTCAATTCCTGCGCGCACGGGAACCCCGGCGTCCCCTTCGTACTCGACGCACGGACGATGAACGGCTCGTTCACAGGGATGACCTCGAAACTGAATGCGAAAGAGGCAGCGCGGCTCGCGGCCGCACCGGGTGCCGCGTCGGGGGGAAATGCAACGCCTCTCCCGGCGGAAACGCTCCGCCAGGCTACGCTCACGATAGCCGAACGAACGGGAAAGCCCGTGTTCGTCACGCGGGGAGATGAAGGAATTCTTCTCTACGACGGGATCCGCTTCTCCGACATCCCCGCCCTCCCGCTCGACGATCCCGTCGACACTGTCGGCGCGGGGGACACGGCTGTCTCGGCGATCGCGGCATGCCTCGCCGCCGGGGGGACTCCTGCCGAGGCCGGGGAGCTCGCGAATCTCGCCGCGGCGGTCACCGTGAAAAAATTGAAAGAAACAGGGGCTGCGACCCCGGAAGAGATACTCCGTGTCGCACAAGCCGGGGGAGGCTTCCGGTGACGATGAGCGAAGAATTCGTCGCCCTGAGCGCCCGGCACGTCCCCGGCACCGCGCCGGGGATAACGACGTAAGAGGAGGCAGATGGCGATCACCGGGTCACTCCTCTTCTGGGGATTCATGCTCGTCACATCAATTCTCTTCTACCCCATGGCCCTTCTGTTGCGGGTCGTGACGTCCGCATTCGACAGACGGCTCCGGCTCCTCCATCTGTTTTCATGCTTCTGGGCGTCGGTGTACACCTGGTGCAACCCCCTGTGGCGGGTCCGGATCGAAGGGAAGGAACGGATTGACAGGCGCGCCGCATACGTGATGGTCTCCAACCACCAGTCGCTCCTCGACATACTTGTCCTGTACCGTCTCTTCGTCCACTTCAAGTGGGTTTCCAAGGCAGAGAATTTCAGGATCCCCTTTGTCGGCTGGAACATGACGCTCAACAGGTACATCAGGATCGAGCGGGGAAGCGCAAGGGGGAATCTGGGCATGATGCGGAGCGCGGAGGCCGCACTGCGCGAAGGGAGCTCGGTGATGATATTCCCCGAGGGGACGCGATCCCCGACCGGCACGCTCGGGGAGTTCAAGGGGGGGGCGTTCGAGCTCTCCTTCCGGTCCGGCCGCCCGGTGCTTCCGATCGTCATACAGGGGACGGCCGCGGCGCTTCCCAAGCGGGGGTTCATACTCCGGGGGAAGCAGGCGATTCGCGTCCGCATACTCGAGCCGGTCTTCCCCGGGCAAACGCCCGGAGCGGAAGCGGAGAAGCTCAGGTCGCTTGTCCGCGATTCGATTGCCGGGGAGCTCTCCGCCACGACCGGAGGGGAGCCGGGCCCGAGCGCTTGACAGTTCCGCCGTATTTCGTGACATTCACAATACTATCCAGCGAGGAAAGCCATGCAACCTATCACACTCATCGCCAGCGGCGATCTCAGACTTTCAGCAAACCGCAACTGCGAGGCGGCACAATCCGCCATGGAGCAGCAACTGGCCCGGGCCGTCGAAGGGCTCGGCGGGTCCGTCAGGCGGGCGCACCCGTTCGACCCGGCCAAGGAGCACGGGTTCATCGACAGCCAGCACTACGGAATGGAGGTGTTCCGCTCGATCCCCCCGCGCACACCCCTCATCGTCGCCGAGGCAGTCTGGCAGTACAGCCATCACGTCCTCGCCGGACTCATCACGCACCGGGGGCCGATACTCACGGTCGCGAACTGGAGCGGGACATGGCCGGGGCTTGTCGGGATGCTGAACCTCAACGGGTGCCTCACGAAAGCGGGAGTCCCGTACAGCACGCTCTGGAGCGAGGATTTCACGGATGAGTTTGCGCTCTCCGGGTTGAAGCGATGGATGAACACCGGCAGGCTCCCGCACGACACATCGCACGTCACGCAGTACGGCGCGGCGCGCGTCCCGGCTCAGGCTCACACGGCCGGGAAGGAGTTCGCCCGCTCCTTCCGCTCCACAAAGGCGATCATGGGGATATTCGATGAAGGGTGCATGGGAATGTATAACGCAATCATCCCCGACGAGCTCCTTCACAGGACAGGGGTATTCAAGGAACGGCTGAGCCAGTCGACGCTGTACGCCAAGATGCTCACGGTGAAGCCGGAGGAGGCACGAGGGGTATACCAGTGGCTGAAGGACCGCGGAATGCGTTTCCTTTTCGGGAAACACGAGGAGACCGATCTGACCGAGGCGCAGGTGCTCCTGCAATGCCGCATGTACATCGCCGCCGTCAGGCTCGCATACGAGTTCCGCTGCGATACGATCGGGATCCAGTACCAGCAGGGGCTGAAGGATCTGGTGCCCGCGTCGGACCTCGCGGAGGGGATGCTCAACAACGTCGAGAGGCCTCCGGTGTTCGACGAAGCCGGCGGGAAGGAGCTCTTCCGCGGGGAAGCCGTCCCCCACTTCAACGAAGTGGACGAATGCGCCGGGCTCGACGCGCTCGTCACATACAAACTCTGGCGGTCGCTCGGTCTCCCGCCGGAGAATACGCTTCACGACATACGCTGGGGGCGGACGTTCAACGTCGACGGCAAGGACCGGTTTGTCTGGCTGTTCGAGATCTCGGGGGCGGTTCCGCCGGCGCATCTTGAGGGGGGGTACCGGGGGGCGGTCGGCGAACGACAGCCTCCGATGTACTTCAGGCTCGGAGGGAGCTCGATCAAAGGAGTGAGCCGGCCGGGCCACGTCGTCTGGAGCCGCGTGTTCATCGCGGGCGGGGCTCTGCATTACGACACGGGGCTCGCCCGTGCAGTGTCGCTCCCCGACGAAGAGACCGAAGAGCGGTGGAAGCTCACGACCCCTCAGTGGCCGGTCATGCACGCCGTGCTCGAAGGGATCACAAGGGACCAGATGATGGCCCGGCACAAATCGAATCACATTCAGGTCGCATACGCTCCCGACAGAGCGACGGCACGGAACGCCATGTTCGTCAAGGGAGCGGCGATGAAGGAACTCGGGCTGAAGGTCTGCTTCTGCGGATCGACCCGGTGACGAGCGTCCGGCGGCTCTTCCGGTCCCCCGCCTTCCGCGCATGTCTCTCGCTCCTGATGGTGTTCGCCCTCGGGCTCGTGTTCAACGCCGACGGGGCGTTTTTCTCCTGGGGAACCCACCGGGACATGCTCCGCCAGGTTTCGGTGATCGGGATACTCGCCTGCGGGATGACGGTGGTGATCATCTCCGGCGGGATCGACCTCTCGGTCGGGAGCGTCCTGGGGCTCACCGCCGTTCTCTTTTCCATCCTGACAATACATGCGGGGTGGCACCCGGTCCTTGCCGCGGCGGCAACGCTCGCCGGGGGCCTCGCCTGCGGAGCGGTCTCGGGGTACCTCACCGGGCGGTTCCGGATACAGCCGTTCATTTCGACGCTCGCAATGATGGTCTTCGCCCGGGGGATTGCCAAGTGGATTTCGGCCGGACAGAAGATCTCAACCGCACTCGAGATGCCCGACGGCTCGTACAGGTACGTCCCCGTCCCCCCCGTCTTCGATCTCCTCAGCGCAAGAATCGCGGGGGGGCATATCGCCGTTGTAACGCTCATACTCGCGGCCTCCCTCCTTCTCTGCGGGATATTTCTCTCCCGTACGCGCACGGGGAGGCACATATACGCTCTGGGGGGGAACGAGGAGGCTGCGCGGTATGCCGGGATTCAGGTGCGGAGAACGACGGTATATGCGTACGCACTCAGCGGCGTGCTCTGCGGCGTCGCGGGGATATGCCAGGCGGCACAGGAGCTCCAGGGAGATCCGGAGGCGGGGAGCACGTACGAACTTTCGGCGATCGCGATGGTCGTGATCGGAGGGACGAGCCTCCGGGGAGGGGAAGGGACCGTCTGGCTCACCGCGCTCGGCATACTCATCATCGGATACCTCGAGAAAATACTGAGCATCAACGCGGTCGGAGAAGAGACCCGCCTGATGCTCACGGGAGCGATCATCGTAGCGGCTGTTCTGTTTCAGAAAAAGCGTTGAAAACGTGACCCACGAAGGGACTCCGATGAAAAGAGAACTCCTCATATTCGCAGCGCTCGTGCTCTCCCTGGCGCCCCCCTCACCGGCCCAGAAAGCGCGGTGGACGATAGGGATGAGCCAGTGCAACCTGGGGGAGCCGTGGCGGGTCCAGATGAATGCGGACATCAAAAAGGCCGCAGAGGGGCACCCGGAGATCACCGTCGTGTACAAGGACGCGCAGAACGACAACCTCCGGCAGGTTGCACACATTGAAGAATTTGTCAGGGCCGGGGTAAACCTCATACTTATCTCACCGAAGGAGGCGGCGCCGCTCACCCGGGCCGTCGCCGACGCATACGACAAAGGGATCCCGGTGATCGTGCTCGACCGCAAGGTTCTCGGAGACCGGTACACCTGCTTCATAGGTGCGGACAACAAAAAAATCGGACGGGCCGCGGGGAGCTGGATCGCCAAATTTCTCGGGGGGAAGGGGAACGTCGTGGAGCTCAAAGGGCTCATGACGTCCATCCCGGGGCAGGACAGGAACTCCGGATTCCGCGAAGGGATCCGCACGACGCGGATACAAGTGCTCTTCGAGGCGGACATGAAGTGGCTCGAGCCGAACGCGCGGAAGGAGATGGAATCAGCGCTCGCCAGGTTCCCGAAAATCGATCTCGTCTACGGCCACAATGACCCGGCCGCCCACGGCGCTTACCTGGCGGCGAAAGCGGCGGGACGGGCCGGAGAGATGGCGTTTGTCGGCATCGACGGGCTTCCGCAGGAAGGCCAGATGTACGTGAGGCAGGGAATACTCTCTGCGTGTTTTGAGTACCCGACCGGAGGCCGCGAGGCGATCGAGACGGCGCTTGCAATACTCGGCGGAAAAACCGTCCCCAGGGAAATCACGCTTCCCTCGAGGGTCTATACGAAAGACAACATCGACAGGGGAGGAGAGTGGCTTCCAGAATGAGCGCGCACGGATTACGGACACCATGCACACGCTCCTGGATGACGAGGAATGTTGCGGGAATGGCCGCCGGATTGATTCTCATGGTTCTCCTGGCGGCCGTCGTCATACAGGATGCATCGGCGCAGGGTTCATTCAACGGCCTTTCGGGTGGAATGGGAAATCTCTCCAGGCTCTCGAAGGCGAAATCCCGGTCCATCAGCCCGGAGAATCCCACGGGGGAGAAGGGGAAAGGGGGGATGGCGACCGAAGGGACGGGCGCGCGTGCCGCACGCGAACTGGGCCGGGGATGGAAAATGTCCCCCTCAGTCGATATCAAGGCGGGCGAGACGTATACGGCCGCGGAGATAAAAGGGTCCGGCGCGATACAGCATATCTGGATGACGCCGACAGGGAACTGGCGCCACCTGATACTGCGCATATACTGGGACGGTGAGGAAACTCCTTCGGTGGAGAGCCCTGCGGGCGATTTCTTCGCGTGCGGGTGGGGCGAATACGGCCAGATCTCATCCCCCGCCGTGTGCGTGAATCCGCACAGCGGATTGAACTGCTACTGGGAGATGCCGTTCAGGAAAAGCTGCAGAATCACGATGCAGGATATCGGTGCAGAGGACGTGACCGTCTATTTTCAGATCGACTACACGCTCACGGACGTCCCAGCCGACGCGGCGTATTTTCATGCACAGTTCAGAAGGGTCAATCCCCTCAGGGAGAAGGACGTCGTGACGATACTCGACGGCGTGAAGGGATGGGGGCAGTACGTGGGGACATACATCGCGTGGGGAGTGCACAACAACGGGTGGTGGGGTGAAGGTGAGATAAAATTCTATATCGACGGCGATACGGATTTCCCGACAATCAACGGAACCGGGACGGAAGACTATTTCTGCGGATCGTACGACTTTGAAAACGGCGAAAAAAAGGGGTACCAGGAATTCAGTACCCCCTATTCAGGGCTGGCGCAGGTGATCCGGCCCGACGGGTTCTACAATGCACAGCAGAGGTTCGGCCTGTACCGCTGGCACATCATGGACCCGGTCCGATTCGAGAAGGATCTCCGGGTTACGATACAGGCACTCGGCTGGCAGTCCGGAGGGAGATACCTCCCTCTCAAAGACGACATCGCCACAACCGCGTTCTGGTACCAGACCGAACCCCACGCCCCGTTCCCGGCGCTTCCGGGGAAGGACGAGCTGGAGATCCAATGAGGATTCGTTGCGTGATTGGCAACAAGATGAGAATCACGGGCTAAGACAGTACATACCTAGTAATGGCGCCAAGCTCTTCACGAATCTATCATGCTACGGCGATTCATCTCACGTAGGACCCGAACCTTTTGATAGCCGGCTGATTCTTGTTCGTCAATCAGCGACCTCACCTGGCGGCCCAGGATGTCGTATACCATGATCTTGACGTGACTGTCCTCGGGCAGATCGTAGTAGATCGTCGTCGAGGGGTTAAATGGATTCGGGAAGTTCTGCTCGAGTTTGAACACATGAGGACCGGTGTAAGAGACTATCACAGTCTTTGTCCAGGCCGCCCCGGTGCTGTCGGTAATCACGAATAGGAGCGTATCGTTCTTCCCGATTTTTGCTTCGCGAACCACATCGAATTTGAAAGTAACGTCAGACTCCTTACCGATAGGGATAGTTGTTACAGATGCGCTCGACCGAGAGAAAACGATCGCAGAAGATGCATTTTGTACTTGCACCTGAAGCTTCTGGGCTGCGGTCGTCTTCGATTCGTTGGCAACCGTCAGAATGATCTGGTTCCCTTTCGAATCCGCTGGAATAGGATATGGCGTTTGTCCGAGTAAACTCGTGGAAACGAAGCATATCAAGAGTGCAGTTAACGTAATCTTCATGATCACCTCGCGTTCAGGGTTTGCGTGCAATGTACACATCTCCTACGCCGATCGCCACGGGCTCAGTACTGGCGGCCGGAATAGCGCCAACCATTCGGAGCGTGATAGCTTGCCCCGCCTGACTCGAAACATCGATATTCTTCTTACCGGAAACCGACGCTTGCGAACTCAAGAGCGGTACTGTTTGTGAAGTTTTTATGCCGTCAATCCTGAAGGAGCTAGACGTAAAGACATTTACGTTCTTACTGCCCAGAGAATCCTGCTTGGCGTAGGAGGAAACATCGGTTTCAATTAGCAAAGACTTCGCATTGGCCGGAAGGGTAATCTGGTCTGTCCCAAGGTAGTCCCAGGCATTCGTTATCGTCGCTACAAACGGCTTTGTCAGATCGAGGGTCTTGAACGGGATTGCCACTGTATCATTACCGGATGTCACAATCCTGAGCGGGGCGAGGTCAAACCATATTGTCGAACCACTTCTCTGGCCTTCTACAACTATTCTTCGGTGAAGATCAGCAACTGGCGTTGAAGGAGCCTGAGCCTTCTGGAAGCTGTAGTTCCCGTCCGATTGAAGCACTACCTGATACGGGCTTCCATTCTGATCCGACCAGACTCTGATCGGGTATCCGGGAGAGGTCGTCTGATTCGCGAGACTGGTATTGGGCCACTGTCCCGAGGTGCTTAGTGACACTGGAGGCATCCAATCACCCGTATATTTCTCTACTTTGATAGCATTTGCCGTTGAAGTATAGACTATGTCGATTCCATACAATCCTGCCTTGCTAACGTATGTAATCGAGGGATAAAGATCATGCACGGAGGGGGCATCAACTGCGAATTGAACGAATCCGCTTCCCCAGGATCCATCGGTATTACCTGATCTGTACATGATCGTGAATTCGTTGTGGCTATAGCTATTAGCGCACCACGCCGCCAGGGGCCGGTTTTGAGGATCGACTGCAACAGACGAGTATATGTTGTTGTTCATCCCGTCGCCGGAACTCACTAGCTGTTCTGACTGCCATGTTCCATTGTAGATTCGAGAGAAGACTCCGTTATAGCGTCCGTCATACGTCAGAATCAAGAAGTTTGAAGCTGCGGCAAGGCTTGGATACCAAACGACCTGTCCTCCACTGCTAAGCCCTGTAACTGTCCCCCAGCTCTGGCCGAGATTCTTTGAGATCGTGTACTGCAGTCCGGTTATGCCATTATTAGGATTGCCGGTACACCAAACAACAACCAGTTGAGTTGTACCATACTCGGCAATGACCGGATAGACGTTCCACTGACTCGTAATTATCGGAATGTTCTGCGCCAACGCGGAGCGTGCGGACCACGTTGTACCACCATCTGTGCTTCGGGAATACCAGGCATTGTAAGACGTTGAACTTAGCCTTTGCTGCCAAACAACATGAAGCGATCCATCATGGGCGACAATCATTGAAGGATCGTTTAGCGAGGTATCGCTGTCAGCACTTATCCTCTGTGTCACTTCCCAACTTCCACTCAGGTCTTTTCGCCGGTAGACAATCTGGCCCCCGCTATAGTAGACTTCATGGAGTTTCGTAGACGTTTTTGCGATGTGACGCGCGCCGTTAAAAGCTGTAGGGGCCGCGTTGTCTGCTTTGTTTTGGGAGGTAATCCCCGTGCATGTTGTCACTGCATTGTAGAACACGCTGTCGGTCTTATCGAGATAGTCGATGTCAACAACCCAATGCCCGCCAGACAACGCGTTGGTAAGCGTGAAGTCTTCTACTCCGGCGCTCCCAACGACTGGTACAGTGAACAATTCATACTCTGTATTTGCCGACCAACTTATTGGTACTACTGAATTGAGAACGAATTTTTGATATTTGAATCCTCCAACCGACATTACTGTATCAAGCTTCGTAATTCCATAAGTCGGCGAGGAGACAATGCCTAGTGAAAGGGGGTATCTTGCTTGCCAACAGAGGGTGACAACTAGGCCACGAAGGGTATCGGAGTTTGTGAACGAAACAGATGGCTTTGCCCTTACGGATAGAGTATTTGTGCCAAGAAGATTAAAGATACCACCTTTGACAGCAGGTTCGGGCGACAGCCCCGCCTTGATCCACACATCTGTTGCATTCACGTGATAATAAAAGTGAACAGTATCTGAATCAAAAACATAAACATTTCCACCCGCCGGGAATTTCAGTTTCTGTTGCGGAATTCCTGAAGCAGCATCAAAAATCCAAACATCACCCGTTTTGACATCCCCTCGAGGGTAACCAGTCGTCTGAATCTCCACGCGCGAAGCAATTATTTGAGTTCCATTCGGTGAAAGCGTTGCTTCCTCCCTAAATGGAAAGCTGGACGCTACGGAAACGCCTCCTGAGACTGGATCGTAGACAAGGTAATGATTATCCGAAACATCTCCCGTTGGATACGCGTAATTAATCAAGCACTTACCTCGACGCCCAGTTACGAGGAGCTTTACGTCTGTGGGTGGCCCTATGTCGAACATTCTGCGTTGCCACTGAATCGACTTTGTCGAAATTGAATAGGCAATAAGGTACGGCTGACTAGTCGCTTGATCGAAGATGTCGTAATAGAGGGTAGACTCGTCAGGAGATATAAATGCCCCAGCTGACATTGCAATGTCGCTCGGGAACGAGTCAACCAGGGTGAGTGTAGTGGCATCAATCATCTTGGTCACCGGTGTTTCTGTCCCACCTGTGTCTAGTGACCAACTCATAATATAGCGCCCTTGTCGTCTAAGGAATGCTGTAACTCCACCGTCTTCCACAGGATATGCTAGAATGCCTTGGTCAATGGTGTCAAGTATGCTGGTTGCAGTAAGGAATTGTCTGTCCTGATGGAATAGCCAACTTTGAGCGGGATCCCAGAAAAGAGCCCGCACAGGTGCATTCACCGATAAGAAATGAGTCCGTTGATTGGTTGACAGATTCGTGCACAAAATCTCGGTGGAGTCAATGGAACCTCGAGCGGAAAAGCCGTATGGTTGTGCAAAAGTCACACCGAACTGACCAGGAATGAAAATTACGGCAATTGCCATCAAGAGAAGAATCGCCTTAATCGAATGAGGGTTCATGAGAAGAAAACGGCTCCTTTCTCGCTATTACCAATCAGGACGGTATAGGTTGTGACTTACGGAATCCAGTATACCATATGCTTCGGCACCATAAGATATGCTCGCACCAGGCGCTATCCATGGTTGTGCAACCCATAACCCCGCGCTATTCTTGTTCCCTCTCTTAACTGGATGCCAGACCCAGTAGTGTCCTCCCTGGTAGAGTTGGAAGCGATCATAGATCAGTGAATCCGCGCTCAAGTCGGTTGCATTTTGATAAGCAGTCCTGTCCAATTTTGTACCCCTTCTGACATGGGCGGCCCAGTTTGCAGCCACAGTTGTGCACTGCGCGTACTTTATTACCCCCGCAGCCCTATTCTCTATCCAACTCCAATACTGGTTGTCCAATGATGGGGGATCTAACTGGGCGACTCCATAGCCAGCAGGAGTCCCAAAAGTTGGAGTACTGTCCTTTGCAAAAGCAGAAGAGCCAATGCGTTCGGATTGAGTTTTGCTTCCGAACTTCAGAGTTATTCGGGACTGCAATTCAGCACTGGCATTGGAGAAAAGTTTTGATGCGAACAATCATTGAAAACTGCGACAATATATATCGCTACACAGCGATATCCAAATTGGAGGAATATCTTGGAATGTTGCCGATTCGACCATGCATCCGACCAAAACGAAAGATACTTTATTCAAAGGAATCCGTTTCGGTGGCGGGACGGTAATGAAAAGATAATATTGGGATTGCGCCAGTGGACAATTACCCCATATTACATATCCGATCTCGAGCGAAAATG